>JAEIGA010012070.1_pt1 | contig 13111 bp, 21 predicted proteins | sample 9270691 | NCBI WGS metagenome assembly JAEIGA01 (sample SAMN17057246, study PRJNA624740) | gut metagenome | biome: biome; isolation source: fecal sample | host: Bos grunniens | place: China: Xizang | collected 2019 | reverse complement strand
TATGTCGGAAAACATTTCCACAGACCGTGCGAATTTCCGCATGATGTATGAATCCCTTGCAGAAAGAGAACAGACCAGACAACAGGTTGCACTTCCCCTTCAGGAAGTGATCAGTCAGCTTAGATTGACAGAAAACGAGGAAAACGGATTTTTAAGAATCGGAGGAGGAACCGAAAGATGAAGACTGTGCATGATGTGAAGAAGGCCCTGGATTATGACACCATGATCAATGTTGTGTATCAGCACCGGAAGGAAGTGGCCCAGGCTGCAAAGGTGGTCAAGCCCAGAAAGAGAAGAAATAAGTGGCACGAAGTGTTCCCTGTGTGCAAGTGATGGAGGGGTTCTGATGGAGAAACAAACCTGCCCCAACTGCGGCGCAGACATGCGAGGAGGTGGAGAGGATAAAGACTTTGGATGATTGGCTGTGGCTAGGTTGGATCTGGTTTGCAATCGGAACGATCTGGAGAATAGGTGAAGTCGCTTTGTACGGTGAAACGCAGCCTTGCTACGCAGACAGCCTTGCCACGCTCTTGTATTTATCTGCTGCTGTTTGGGCGTACAGAATCGGTTTGAAACGAGGTGGAAATAATGGCTGAATGGATCAACGTGAAGGATAGGTTACCTGACGAAAGCCTAGTGGGACAAGAAGTCCTGGTGTGTATTAGGGTTAGAAGACCGCCGTTTCTGAGAGTTACAACAGCAAACTGGTGGGGCAACGAAAAACTTGCCATAAAGAATGTGGTTTGGAAATCTATCGCCTATTGGATGCCCTTTCCTGAACCACCGAAGGAGGAATGCTGATGAATGAAAGACAACTCATTGTCGGCGGTTTTTATCGTCATTTCAAAGGCAATGAATATCAGGTGCTGAATGTTGCACGGCATTCAGAAACAAGAGAAGTGCTTGTCGTGTATCAGGATATGTCCGGGGGCATTTGGGCCAGACCTTATGATATGTTCATGTCGAAGGTGGACAAAGAAAAATATCCTGATGCAAACCAGAAGTATAGGTTCCAGCATTCTTCTGAACGAATGGAGGGATGACCGTGGATTACACATTGGTTTGCAAAGCTGCCGTAAGCGTGGCAATTAGCTTTGCGGTTGCTGTGGGGGTCTGGAAAACAGGAAACCCAAATTGTTTGTGGGCATTGTTCTTTGCGGCTGCTTTGTGGTGAGGAGGGATTAACTATGAACGCCTGGTACAACATGGATTTGAGTCCACCGGACAGTTCGTTCATTGGGAAACAGATCATTGTGTCTGTGATTCCAAGATACGGTGAACCGTACACGGAAGCGATTCGGTGGGCTGGCTTGAAGAATTATATCCCGGCATCCTGGCCCATCGTGACCCACTGGATGCCGCTGCCGGAACCTGCACCATACGCATTCAAGATTTGATTAAACATCAGAAAGGAGAACAATTATGAAGAATCTGTATATCTGGATTTGGAACCACATGAAGTCCGTTGCTATCTTTTGGATCGTCCTGCCGCTGCTGACCATTCTGTTCCCTGGGGCGACTGTTCCTGTTTTCGTTTTCGTTGTCCTTGCATCTGTGTTTATGGGCGTTGGGGATACTCTGTGGCTTGGTGAAATCCCCTATGAATTCGACAAGGAGGTGGGATGATGACCAACACGGTCATCACTTCCGGTAGGGTGTACAGGAAATGCTGGAAGTGCAAGCACGAATGGAACGTGTCACGGTTGGAACCCTTTGACAAGTATGACAAGTACATCTGTCCCAACTGCGAAAAAACCAAAATCCTGAAGGAACGACTGAAGAAAGGACGGTGCAACGATGCCTGAAAATAAAATCTGCGGTGATGTGATATATAGCAACAACCTGAAAGATCTGCTGAAGAAAGTCAGGAACGATGTCTGCAACTACCGCTGCAAATGGGCCATGATCTGCGAGGACAAAAAGAAACTGACCGAGCGGCACTGTTGCGTGTGTGAGATGTCCAAGCTGGCAGACCTGCTGAAGGAAGGTGAAGACGATGGCTAATGCAAAGATGTGTGACAGATGCGGAAAGTATTACACACCCTGTCCTGAAAGTGACCTTGACAAGGTTGCAGCTTCTATAAGAAAAGCATTTTGTATAGAACCAAGCGTATCAAAAACAGATGTGTTGGCAGATGTATGGGACTTGTGTTCTGATTGCCGGGATTCTTTTGTACGTTGGTTCGCTATGAAAGGGGAAGATAATTGATGGTTGAATTGAACCACTGCCCTTTCTGTGGTGGAAAAACCGTGCTTTCTCCTGATAGTAGCTGCTCAGGCCAAATAGTTTGCATCGGGGAATGCAAATTCAAGAGTGCAAAATATTGGGATGGCCCTATGACAAGCCCCAAGGAAGAACGCAAAAGCTGGAAAAAGATTGCTGAAGAAGCATGGAATAGAAGGGCCGGTGGAAATAATGGATAAGCTGAAGCCATGTCCTTTCTGTGGTGAGAAAAATGCAGTCGTTATAAGAATCAACTATACACACGCAGTTCGATTCAATGTGCGGTGCAGACAATGTTCTTGTATGTTGAACCGCCGTTTTGTAAGTGAGGAAGAAGCCGCTTACACATGGAACAGAAGGGTTGGTGATACAGATGGCAAAGAAAGAACCGAATAAGGCCCAGGAATATCTGTCGCAGGTCAAGATGCTGGATGCCCACATTTTCGACCTGCTGGAAGAAAAAGCAGAATTCGTGGCCTTGCGTGAAAAGATCACATCTTCCTGGGGAACGGAACGTGTTTCCGGTGGGGACAATCGGGACAGGTTCAATGAGACAACCCACAAAATCATTGAGATTGAGAAGCGAATCAATGAAAAAGTGGATGAACTGGTGGACAAGAAGGTTGAAATCAGGAAAGTCATCGAACAGCTTGATGATCCTGATCAGGTGAAACTGCTTTTCAAGGTTTATTTCCGGTTTGCAACCCTGGAACAAGCGGCGGTTGAATTGGGCTGCTGCTACAGAAACGCTTGCTACATACACGGTGATGCACTGTCGGAAGTGGAAAGGATAATGAACAGACAATGAAGTATCAACTGCACTGCCCGAAATGTCATCACGAATTCGCCTATGACAACGGGTACTATGATAAAAACATTCACCGCCTGGGACAGGAAATCATGGACATCACGTTGCAACTTCAGAAGTTCAAGCTGCTTCCTTTGGAGGAACGGAAGCGGAAAAAGCAATGGAGATTGCGGATGACCAAGATCCTTGAAGAAAAGAAGATTGAGATCAGTGAACTGAAGGCAATCAGAAAAGGTGCTGATCAGCAGGTCATGAGGGCAAAGTATGAAATTTTCAAGGATATTGTCCTTGAAAGGTATGGAGAACAAGCAGTCCTGGAAATGCTCAAAGAAGCTGATAAAGAACTGGAAGCCTACAAGGTCAGCGGTCTGATGGTGCATGAATACACCAGATCTAATTCCAAGGCGAATGTCACAAGCATCAACAAAATATGATTCTTCGAGCGGAACCCGAAAAGTTTTCACTAGATTTCATAGAATTTCATATTTTCGCCGTGATAGTATTAAACTGCAAAAGAAAACACAAGTTCTTCTGACCAGACAGGGTTTTTACCTCCTTCCCCTGTCTGGTTTTTGTTTTCTCAAAAGAAGGGGAATTTGTTTGAAAGAAGGTGATGATTGTGGCATACAGAGGAATCGGATTGAGCAAAGAAGAACAACGTGAACTGGTGATTGATGCAATCGCTGTTTTGCTTGGTGACTACCACATCAACAGAAAGTATGCTGCAATCCTTATCCTGAAAGCATTGCTTCCAAGGAAGTTGATGAAAGCAATCCTGGAAGATGAAGCAATCTATCCCTTTGATAGAAATGATCCACGGGTCAGAAGGTGGACGAATGAAGTCTTGAAAAAGGGAGAATGTGAACGGTGTGGATCTGTTGAACATCTGGAAGCACATCACATCATCAAATGGGCTGACTATCCCAAAGGTCGGGTTGATTTAGAAAACGGCCAATGCCTTTGCCATAGATGTCACACAAACGAACACAGGCATGATCAATCGTATCACATGATGCTTGGGAGGTATAAATAAGAAAGGCGGTGAATGGCTTGGCACTTTCGGTGAAGCAAGAAAAGTTCTGTCTTGAATATGCCAAGTCAGGGAACCAACGACAGGCATATTATGCGGCAGGGTACAAGTGTAAGAGTGATGAAGCGGCTGATGCGAATGCAAGTCGCCTGCTAAGAAATGATAAGGTAAAAGCAAGGCTTGCTGAATTAGCTGAAGAAATCAAGAATGCTTCCATTGCTGATATTACAGAAATGCAGCAAACTCTGACATCTATCATCAGACAGGAACTGGAAGAAGAAGTCATTGTGGTTGAATCCATCGGTGATTTCGTGTCTGAAGCAAGGAAGATGGAAAAGAAACCTGCAATCAAAGATGTGATCAACGCAATCAATACGCTTGGAAAGATGCAAGGTCTATTTGTTGACAAGGTTCAGCAGGAAGTTGACATGGATCTGAACATCACTGTGAAAAGGGTGTGATGCTTCATGGATCTGAATCTTGAACTAAATGCCTGCTTTGCAGAAGTGGATGAAAGTGACAAGCGGTACATCGTCATGAAAGGTTCTGCCGGTTCCGGCAAGAGCGTTGACACCGCCGCAAACTATATCATCCGTTTGATGAACGACAAGGGCAGGAACCTTGTCTGTATCAGAAAGTCAGACATCACAAACCGTGACAGCACCTTTGCAGAACTGTCCGGTGCTATCTATCGGATGTTTGGTGATAAGGCTGACCAATACTGGAAGATCAATATGTCCCCATTGAAGATGACCTGCAAAGCCAATGGCAATGAAATCATCTTCAGAGGAATGAACGATGAAAAGCAACGGGAAAAGCTGAAGTCCATCACATTCCAGAAAGGTAAGCTGACGGATGTTTGGTGTGAAGAAGCAACCGAACTGACACAAGCTGACTTTGAAATCATTGATGACCGTTTGCGTGGCATCTTGCCAGCCGGTCTATTCTATCAAATCAGACTGACCTTCAATCCGGTGAACAAAAACCACTGGATCAAGAAGGTCTTTTTTGATATTCCGGATCCTGATGTCCTGTGTCACCATTCCACATACCTGATGAATCATTTCTGTGACGATGCCTACAAGCGGCGCATGGAAAGAAGAAAGATCGTGGATCCAGAGGGGTACAGGATATATGGCCTTGGTGAATGGGGTGAGATCGGTGGTCTGATCCTGAAGAATTGGGAAGTCAAAGAAATATCACAAGACTTGGATGACTATGACGGTATATCCATTGGTCAGGACTTTGGTTTCAACCATGCAAACGCAATCCTGCTGCTTGGTTGGAAGGATGGGGATGTCTACATCCTGAAGGAAGTGTATGTCTTTGAGAAGGACACCACAGAGATCATCCCGATTGCTGAAAATGCTGACATCCCAAAGAACAAGGTCATGTGGTGTGATTCGGCAGAACCCGACAGAATCAAAATGTGGAAGAATGCCGGATTCATAGCAAAGCCAGTGAAGAAGACCAAAAGGGCCAAAGATAAAACCTATATCACAGGCCAGATCGACTGGCTGAAGCAAAGAAACATCTATGTTCACCCATCCTGCGTGAATACCATCAAGGAATTGCAGCAGTGGAAATGGCAGAAGGACGAAAAGACCGGGGAATACCTGGACATTCCCGTTGCCTTCCAGGACGATGCAATGGCTGCCCTGCGATATGGGGTGGAATCCTGGCGCAAGGGCGGCGGTTGGATGAACTGAGAAGAAGGAAGTGAAAACATGAAAACCATTGCAATTTCTGTGCGTGACAAAGTTGCTGTCACCATGGACGAAACACAGTACATCTGTGGCAACAGTGATTTCATAGTCAAATTTGACTTTGATGCAGAATGGGATGCGTTCGATGTAAAGACAGTACGATTCATCAAGGACAACAGAAGATATATAGATGTTGTCTTACAAGGGAATGAATGTTCTGTTCCTATCATCTACAACACCAACAAAATCATGGTAGGTGTGTTTGCTGGGAATCTGTACACTACTACACCTGCAATCATCCCTGCCCAAAAAAGCATCCTATGCAGGGATGGAAGCCCTGAAGCCCCTTCTGATGATGTCTATGCACAGATCATAAAAATGATTGAAAGCGGAATTTTAACCGGCCCACAGGGGGAACCCGGCACTGATGGTAAAGATGGCAGTCCAGGTGAAGCCGGTCAGGACGGCAAAGACGGAAGTGACGGCGTGGGCATTGCATCCATTGAACAGACAACCACTTCCACTGCTGATGACGGCAGCAATGTTTTCACCGTGACTTTGACAAATGGCGTGAAAGAAACTTTCACTGTGAAGAACGGCAGCAAGGGCAACACCGGCCCCAAGGGTGAAGATGGCAAAGACGGCAAGGATGGCGCAGAAGGCCCCAAGGGTGATTCTCCCACCATGACCGTTGAGGAAAAGATCATTTCCGGTGATCAAACGATTGTATATCACACCGTAAAGATCACTAACCCTGACGGATCCACCGAATCCTTTGATGTGTATCCCGGTGATCGTGGCCCTGCTGGTCCTCAAGGTGAGCGGGGGCCTACTGGACCCCAGGGCGCAACGGGTCCTGCCGGTAGCGATGCCAATGTGACTCCCGAAAACATCGAGACTGCTTTGGGATACACTCCTGCGAAACAAGCAGATGTGGATCGGCTAAATAGTAAGAAAGCTGACGTTATTACTCCTCAACAGTTTGGAGCCAAAGGAGACGGCGCAACCGATGACACCGCTGCCATCCGGTCTGCGCTGGCAAACCATCGTTGTGTCTATGTGCCAGGGGGAACCTATAAGCTGTCGGGTGAGTTGGTCATCCGGGATAACTGCGAACTGACCCTGGCCCAGGATGCGGTGCTGGTGTTTACGCAGACAACCGGGAACTGCATCAGCATGAAAATGTCTGCCAGCATCATGGGTCACCACGCCACCGTCAAGGTGCCGTATGGTTTTACCGGGAATGTCATCTATGTGGACAGCACCCTGAATCCTGACACGAACAGCATAACATCTGTTCCTCCGTGGACTAAGTGGGATCCGCAATGGAAAGCTGGACGATATATCAAGGATTTGAATATCTGCAAGCCCGACACCAGAGGGTTCCACTACTCCATGGATAGTAGTACTCCTTGTTCCGGCACAGCTATCTACATGTCGGCTGTCAATGAGGGGCAGGGTGGGTCTACGTTTATCTGGGGTCTGAATTTCAGTGGGATTCGCATTGCTGGTGCGTTTGTCTACGGCATCAAGGCGAAGAACATCGGTGACGGTTGGAACCATGAGATGCGGATTGAAGCAGTTATTGAAGCATGTGAAACGGCTGTCAGCTTGGAGGACTGCAACAACGCATATATCGCTGCTGTTGTCCAGCCAAAACCGGGCATGAGATCCGATGAGTCGAAATTCGCCTATGCGAAGTGCGGTATTGAGTTGATTCGCAGCAAGCGGACTGATCTCCACGGCAGTAAGGTCTGGGACTGGAACGCCACCAACACCTTATGGGAGGATGGTGGTCGATATCAGCATATCGCCATGATTGGCGACTGCACCGGCACCGTCCTGGACGACTGGCTCTACTGGGCCATGCCGGGATACGACATCCGGGATCTGATCTATACGGATACACCCGCCAACCTGGAGAAGATGACAATTTTTCAGGAGCCTATCACACGGTACTTTAAGCCTATTGACACCAAACCGTATTTCGATGGAGGAAACGGCGAAGAAAGACTGGTCTTAAAGAGTGAGCAGGATGCTCTGTTTGAGACAACTCTGATAAAAGGGTTTACTGACCAGCTTGCAAAAGCGAGTGACGGTGCTGGCGGAATTTTCAATGAGATCGGTTATGAGAAGGGGTATTTTTGGGCGACAAACGGAACGACATTGACGGCTAGTGCCTACCACACCTGCACTGGGTTCATAGCTTGCAAGCAGGGAAGCGTCATAAATGTTAAAGGCATGTCTTTTAATGCCGGTAACGATGACTGTAGAATTGTCCTGCATGACTCCAATTTTGGGCGGATTTTGCACGTAAACAGGGGCAATGTAGTTGGTAACATATCAGCCTCATTTCTCACTGGGTACGCCGAAACAGAGGATGGATTCCGTGTCCAGATAGCTAATACGGGCTCCACTGCGAATGTCGCCTATATAACAATATCCGTCTATACCAGCACGGTCGATGCGGAGCCAGCTATTGCTGTTGACGAAGAGATTTCCTTCACCCAAGTCGGTGCTCTGACAAGCGGCGTTAAGGTCAGTGAAACAAACCTGATCGGCATGGAAGGCTACGAAAAGAAAGGCCGCATGACCACTCAGGTTTCTTCTGTTTCCACCGATGAACAGTACCCGACCGCAAAGGCCGTCTACACGGCCCTGCAAGGCGCACTTGGTGAGTATGTGACTGACATTGCCGCACTGATAGGAGGTGGAGCCTAATGTCTACTCCTGCAACGATTAAGACGGCGTTACAGGCCGCAATCACAAAGGCCAACAGCACCACAGGAGCCGGGGACACCAACCTGACAGATGCGGTGGATAGTTTGATCGAGGGCTACGGCAAGGGTGGCATCGAGCCGTCTGGCAGCATCACTCTTACTGCGAATGGCACGTATGATGTCACTGAAAAAGCCCAAGCTGTGGTCAATGTACCTGCATCTGGCATTACACCATCCGGGACAAAAGAAATCACAGCGAATGGAGAACATGATGTTACGCAATACGCAAAAGTAAATGTAAACGTAGCAACAGCAGCGGAATCACCTAAAGTTGTAAGAAGAACCGTTACCTTGGCTAATATGACTGGTGCATCGGCATATTATCCTACAATATTAACTGGCGATGATTTTGTTAAACAAAATTATGCAAATGATGCGTTTTTTATACTAATGCGTCCTGTCGGTGCTGTCGCAGCTTCAGCCTATGCAATTACTGGAATGTACCACGGCAACAGGCTTCTCGTTGATGGCAGTTCAGATTTTTATGGGTTTGCCATCCAGTATAACTCTGCGGGAACTGCTTCGGCGTTCTTCGGTAATGTTGCCAAAGTTAGCGGCACTGGATATAATGCTGGGTTTAGAGCAAAATCAAGCGGTAATGTGGATTTAGTTTTACCAGCGAATAGAAATATTAGTGCGGGAACGTATGAGCTAATCATTGGTTGTGTTACAGATTAACCAAAAGGCGGTGAATAAATGCTAACACCTGAAGAAATCAAAACCCTAATTGACAATGACCGGGCAAGCAAGAAAAAGCAGCTTGCAAGGGTTGGTCAGCGATACTATGAAGCGGATCACGACATCAAGGATTTTCGGATCTTCTTCTTTGATGCTGACGGCAAACTGAAGGAAGACAAGACCAAAAGCAACATCAAGATTTGTCATCCTTTCTTCACAGAGAATGTGGATCAGACCGTCCAATATCTGCTGTCTGGTGAAGGCGGCTTTATCAAGTCTGACATTCCTGAACTTCAGGCTGAACTGGATGCCTACTTCAACGAAAACGAAGACTTTGTGACAGAGTTGACCGATGTTCTCACCGGTGCTGTTGCCAAAGGCTTTGAAAATATGTATGCATACAAAAACGCCGAAGATAGAACGGCGTTTTCTTGTGCTGACAGCCTGGGTGTGGTGGAAGTCAAGGCAAAAGAAACTGCTGACAAATGTGAGTGTGTCATCTATCACTACATTGACTCCATCGGCAAAGACGGCAAGAAAATCAGACGGATCCAGGTGTGGGATGATAAGAAGACCGAATTCTTCTGTCAGGTTGATGACGGCCCAATCACAAAGGACGAATCCGAAAAGATCAACCCAAGACCACATATCATCTGGCAGAACGAAGGGGATGAAAACACATACTTTGAAGGGTATGGTTTCATTCCCTTTTTCCGGTTCGACAACAACAAAAAGCAATTCAGCGGCCTGAAGCCCATCAAGGCCCTGATTGATGACTATGATCTGATGTCCTGCGGCCTGTCCAATAACATCCAGGACACCAATGAAGCCCTGTATGTGGTCAAGGGCTTTTCTGGGGACAACCTGGATGAACTGATGGTCAACATGAAGGTCAAAAAGCACGTTGGAGTGGATGAAGACGGTGGTGTGGACATCAAAACCATCGACATCCCTGTGGAAGCACGAAAGGCCAAACTGGAACTGGATGAAAAGAACATCTATCGTTTCGGTATGGCCCTGAACACTGCCGGTCTGAAGGACACCAACGCAACCACCAACCTTGCCATTCAGACGGCCTATTCCCTGCTGGATCTGAAGTGTAACAAGTTGAAGAACCGACTGAAGCAGTTCATGAGAAAGCTGCTGAAAGTGGTTCTGAAGGAAATCAATGACCGGGAAGGGACGGACTATCAGCAGAAGGACGTTTACTTCGAGTTTGAAAAGGACATCCCGACCAATGCAAAGGAAAATGCAGAAGTTGAACTGACAGAAGCCCAGCGGAAGCAGACGGAGATCACCACCCTGCTGAACGTAGCAACCCACCTGGACAACGAAACACTGATGCAGTTGATCTGCGAGCAGTTGGACGTTGACTACAATGAGATCAAAGACAAGCTGCCTGACCCGGATGAAGGGGATCCATACAAGGCACAAACAGCCCTGGATGCCATTCAGCCTGAAGATGATCCTGACGGCGGTGATCTGATTGAATAAGCGGCAAAAGGAAGTCCTTCAGTCTCAGTTAAACGCTGAGAAGAAAATCCTAAAACAGCTTGAAAAGCAGTACACAGCGGCCCTGAATGACATCAACAACAAAATCAGGATCTTGCAGTCTGATGAACTGACACAATCCAGGATCTACCGTATCGAACACCAGAAGGACCTGAAAAGCCAGGTGTCCGGCATCCTGGAAAAGCTACATTCAGACCAATACAGCACCATAGACCAGTTCCTGAAGGACAGCTACACCAGCGGATTCATCGGGACTGCCTATGACCTGTTCGGTCAGGGTGTTTCCCTGATTATGCCCATTGATCCCCAGGATGCTGTTCGGGCTGTGATGACAGATTCCAAGATCAGCGGCGGTCTGTATTCTGCCCTTGGTGTGGATGTGAAGAAGTTGAAGAAGTCTATCAGCGCAGAGATCAGCCGTGGCCTTGCTTCTGATATGTCCTATGAGGACATAACCAGGAACATTGCGAACACCACGAAAGCACCACTGCACAGGGCAAGGACTATCGTGCAGACCGAAACCCACCGGATCAAGCAGGCATCCACCAGGGATGTCCAGGTCAAAGCAAAGGAAAAGGGTGCAGATGTGCTGAAGCAGTGGAATTCCACCCTGGACGGTGAAACCAGAAAGACCCATAGGAAACTAGATGGTCAGATCCGGGAAGTGGAAGAACCTTTTGAAATGGACGGGCAGAAGGCTATGTATCCCGGTGACTTCGGGGATCCTGGTGAAGACTGCAACTGCCGCTGTGTTTCCCTTACCAGGGCACGGTGGGCATTGGGGGAAGAAGAACTGGAAACCCTGAAGGAACGTGCTGAATTCTTTGGCCTGGATAAGACAAAGAATTTTGAGGACTTCAAGGGGAAGTATCTGAAGGCGGTTGAAGAAACAAAAACGGTGTTTGATTCCGCAACTACAATCAAAGAGTTGAACGCCATGACGAAGAAAGCATTTTCTGAGCAAAAGATTGATGCTGACTTCAGTGGAATGGATCTTGAGGTTGCAAAGAGACAGGCAGACATGCTGCTTAAGTTATCGAAGGAATATGACACACAGCTTGTGAGTATTTCCACCACAGGTGCATCGAAGTACCTTGGAAATGTTGAGCGAAAAGGGAATACGTACTCAGAACTTACCGAAGCCCGTATGCAAATATCGAAGAAATACGGCAAAACTGAAGCCACATGGAATGCAGAAATAGAAAAAGCTGTTCAGGCTGGTAATGCACCTAATATTCCAGCGATTAACTATGCTGCCTATACTGTGGTTCATGAGTTTGCACACACTTTGAATAACGACTATATTACAACCTTCTATGGTTTCGGAAACGAAGACTTTTGGCGTGAAGTTGCAAAGGTGAAGGATGAATATAAAGAAGCGTATTCAAGGGATAAGTCAATTTCTTTGGGAAAATACGCAACAACGAACAATGATGAATTTGTTGCGGAATGCTTTGCTGAAGCGTTGCTTTCTGAAAATCCTTCAGAGTATGCAGTCAGAACAAAGAAACTGATTGATAAGTATTTCAAGAAAGGTGTTTAGATGGGCGAAAAGCTAACATTGGCCGAACTTAGAGCGAAAGAAAGTTATTTGTATGACAAATTCGTGAGAGCGGCCCCAAGTAAAAGTGCGGCAATATTAAAAGAAATGTGTGAAGTATCTGCACAAATCGCAAAACTCCGAAAAGAAAAAAGAGAATCAAAGGAAAGTGCATCCTGAAAAGGGTGCTTTTTTCATGCCTTGAAGGGGGTGATGATATGGCGACAGGCAAGCGCACTTCCAAACGAAAGAAAACACATAAATACTGCTTCAGTAAGAAGTTACTGATTGCAGATTATGTGATCCTTCTGCTGATGATCTTGTCCTTCTTTATCTTCACCATGAACGGGAAGGATACATCAAACTGCGCTGTGGTTGTCGGTGCATGGATCGCACAGATTGCAATCAGCAGCGGTTGCTATTACTGGAAGGCAAAGAGCGAAAACCTGATCAAGATGCCTATCGAATTACTGGAAGACTTGGATGATGAAATGAGGGCAAAAGCAGATCCCAACCAAATCATTGCATCTGTCCTGGGAATCGGTACACATCAATAAGAAAGGAGAATGCACATGGAACAAATCATTGACATTATCATCAAGATCGTTGCAACCCTGCTGCTTGCCGGTGCTGGCTGGCTTGGGAAGTATGTGATCACCTACCTGAGAAACAACCTGGATGAAAAGAACATTGCCTTCCTGGACACCTTCGTTGCAGAACTGGTGGCTGCTGCCGAACAGATGTATGCAAAGGATGATCCTGATGGAAGCATCCGTCTGAACTATGTCCAGGAAATGCTGGTGGACGCAGGCTATGAAATTACTGAAGCTGTC
>JAEIGA010012069.1_pt1 | contig 13112 bp, 8 predicted proteins | sample 9270691 | NCBI WGS metagenome assembly JAEIGA01 (sample SAMN17057246, study PRJNA624740) | gut metagenome | biome: biome; isolation source: fecal sample | host: Bos grunniens | place: China: Xizang | collected 2019 | reverse complement strand
GTCTGCAAGTCTCAGCCTGCAAAATGACCTATAGAACATTTTCAAAAGTAAATTTTGTGTTTCAAAAATTTGAAATGCCCACATCACCTGTGTTTATGGGGGATGTGGGCATGTTCTAGCCTGCAAATTGACCTATAGGTCAGAAATTATGGCTTAGCCACAATACTTTCATATTTTTCTGTGAACAAAGATCTATTTAAAAACTCCTTATAAACTTAATATGAGATAATTGAAATTTTCAACAGTAATGGTTAGTTTAACCTATATAAAAAATCAAACGTTTATAAGTGTTGTAATAGAACGTGAAAATAAATAATCCTTCATCTTAAAGAATAATCTCGTAGTTATAAGACTTATTTGCTGATAGATATTTTGCGAGCAATACTCTTTACCTTGACGATATAGCAACCTTTGCCCAAGTCAATATTTATAACTTGTTCATTGTGTTCAATTTTGTAGGTTGCAACTTTTGCTCCTGTTATACTATAAATATCCAATGTTTCTCCAGCTGCATTTTGAACTTTTAATTTATTTCCAATTAATGTAATTGAAATATTTTCGTTTGAATTAAATTCTGAGACAGAAGCATAAGTATCACCTACATTTACTTCTGAAAATGCATGAGATGAAATAATAAATAGGAACGTAAATACAAAAGTACTGAGTATTTTTTTTACCATATCACTGCTATTTGAGGACAAAAGTAATCTTTTTGAATAATATAGGCAAATAAATATAGTATTTTTTGACTTTATAAGTTATTTTGGTATTTTTTACTGAGAATGTAAATATTCAGCGAAAGAATATTGCAAGTCTTCAAACATTAAATAAGATTTAATATTAGCTACGGCCATAGCAGTCATCAATTTCAGACTTTTGCCAAACTTTTCCTTCTTACTTTTAAGTTACTTCCACTGGTACGGAAAGTAAAATATAGTAAGTAAATAGCGTTATCTTTCTATTATTTCAAAGGACCATTTATCGACTCTTACTCAACAGTTATGAATAATATTAATCCTAACATTGGCATTTTCTACTAGATTGCAGAATAATTATACTTATTTTAGACTTACTTTTGATACCAATGAGATACTTATATATTCGAAACAAATCGCTATTCATTTGAAAAGCTTTTAGCAAACTCTTAAATTAAAATAGTCAACAAACAAAAAAAAACAGAGGAAATTCTAATTCCTCTGTCATAAATATATAGATCAATATATTATAGTTTATGCTTCGACCATATTGTAACCCAATCGCTTCAATTCCACAGCAATACCGCAGAGGTAGAGCTCGTGCAGACAGGTGACGTAGGCACGGAATGCTTCGGGGGTACCTGATTCTGCGGGACTACGACGCAGAGCGCTGACAAGGCGTGCTGAACATCCGCTAACTATCTTTTCGCAACGCTTATAGTCTGCTTCATTCATGCCAAGTACTTCCTGACGGATATATTCATCCATCTCGTCGTAACCACGTGCTGCCTTGAGCGAAGTATAGAGCGCTTGGGCACCTTTTGCCAAGACCTCTGGACATTGGTCCCACCATTGGGCATATGCCATGCCGATGTACATCATCCACCCCAAGGATGTGGTAGGATAGTCTGTAAACTCGCGGATGCCGTCGCCAATGTATGCTTGACAAGTGTCCTCCCATAGGTCCTCCAAGTCGGGACATTGTGGGAAGGGTGTCGAGATAAGATTTTGCGAGACCAAGGAGCCTCGCAAATCAGTCTGTATTAATTGTTGGAAATTCATAGCAGATAGGAATGATTACTTCACGCTATCGCAGATTTGCTTGAGTTTCTGTATCTTAGTCTCAGCATCTGCTTTTTTCTTCTTCTCCATTTCCACGACTGCTGCTGGTGCATTTGCCACAAACTTTTCGTTGGAGAGTTTCTTCTCGATACCCTTCAAGAAACCTTCGAGGCGTTGGATTTCAGCCTTTGCCTTTTCTGCTTCTGCTGCCATGTCTACGAGACCTTCGAGCAGAATAGCAAATTCAGTCGTACCGACCATGAAGGAAACGCTTGCTGCATCCTTTTCAGCCACTTGTTGGATTTCAGAGGTACCTGCCATCTTTTGCACCAGAGTGTTGTAGGCCTTGATGGGGTTTTCTCCTACGACCTGGAGTTGGAGTTCTTCACGTGGAGAGATACCTTTGGCAGCACGTTCAGCACGTACGCCAGTGATGACTTGCTTCACTACTTCGATGTCGGAGAGGAGTTGTTCGTCCTCGGCAGTTGGTTCGTCGAAGATACGTGGACTAACCATTAGGCTTTCACCATCTTGACGCTGTTCAAGTGCTTGCCACAATTCCTCGGTAATGAATGGCATGAATGGGTGGAGCAAGTGGAGCAAATCGTCGAAGTGTGCCAATACGGCCTTGTATGTAGTAACGTCGATGGGCGAACCGTAAGCGGGTTTAATCATTTCGAGATAGAGGGCAGAGAATTCGTCCCAGAAGAGTTTGTAGACTTCCATCAAAGCCTCGCTCAAGCGATATTTGCTGAACAAGTCTGCCACTTCCTTAGCACGTTTGCGGATGCAAGCGCTCATCCATTCGGTCGCTACCTGAGCGGTCTCGGGTTGAGGGATATCAGCGACTTCCCAACCCTTCACCAGGCGGAAGGCGTTCCAAATCTTGTTGTTGAAGTTACGACCTTGTTCGCACAATGCTTCGTCAAAGAGGATATCGTTGCCCGCAGGTGCTGAGAGCATCATACCCATACGCACGCCGTCAGCACCGAATTGGTCAATCAAATCCAATGGATCGGGCGAATTTCCGAGTGATTTGGACATCTTGCGGCCCAACTTGTCGCGCACGATACCTGTGAAGTAGACGTTGCGGAATGGCATGTCCTTCATGTATTCGTAGCCAGCCATAATCATACGTGCCACCCAGAAGAAGATGATATCTGGACCAGTCACGAGGTCGAATGTGGGATAGTAGTAATTGATTTCTTCGTTGTCAGGATTGTTGATACCGTCGAAGAGAGAAATGGGCCACAACCAACTGCTAAACCATGTGTCGAGAGCATCGTCGTCCTGACGAAGGTCAGAGAGGGTAAGGTGTTCGTATCCGCTGATAGCGTGTGCCAAGGTCAATGCTTGATCGGCGTTTTCTGCTACAACGAATCGTTCCTCCTGGCCTTCTGCTGTGGGCAGGAAGTATGCTGGGATGCGATGTCCCCACCACAATTGGCGAGAGATACACCAGTCCTGGATGCCAGTCAGCCAATTGTTGTAGGTTGCTTTGTATTTCGAGGGATAGAACTTCAATTCGTCGTTCATCACTGGTGACAGAGCGATGTCGGCAAAGTGCTGCATACTGAGGAACCATTGCATACAGAGGCGTGGTTCTACTGCTGTGTCGGCATTGCGTTCGCTGTATCCCACCTTGTTATCGTAGTCTTCAACCTTTTCCAGGAGGTCGGCATCTGCTAGATCTTGAGCGATTTGCTTACGCACGTCCATGCGGTCCATACCTACGTACATACCTGCTGCTTCGCTGATAGTAGCGTCAGCATTGAAAATGTCGATAGTTTCAAGGTTGTGCGTCTTGCCAAGGGCGTGGTCGTTGACGTCATGTGCTGGAGTCACCTTCAGACAACCTGTACCAAATTCGATGTCTACGTAGCGGTCTTCGATGACGGGGATGCTACGGTTGACAAGGGGTACGATGACGTTCTTGCCCTTCAACCAAGTGTTCTTGGGGTCCTTGGGGTTGATACACATAGCGGTGTCGCCCATGATAGTTTCGGGACGAGTCGTTGCCACTACGGCATAGCGTCGGCCCTGTGCATCACGGTGCACGATTTGACCTTGCACAGATTCTTCTCCCTCAGCCACAGCGGGTGTTTCCACTTCGCCATCAGTAGCGCCAGCAGGTTCGTCGACGAAATATCTGAGGTAGTAGAGTTTACTCTTTTCGTCACGATAGATTACCTCTTCGTTGCTGAGCGCAGTCTGTGCCTTTGGGTCCCAGTTGACCATACGCAGTCCACGATAGATGAGTCCTTTATTATATAGGTCTACGAAGACTTTGATAACGCTTTCGCTACGCTTTTCGTCCATGGTGAACGAGGTGCGGTCCCAATCGCACGATGCTCCGAGACGGCGCAATTGTTTGAGGATGATACCACCATGTTCTTCGGTCCAATCCCAAGCGTGTTTGAGGAATTCCTCACGTGTCAGGTCACTTTTCTTGATGCCTTGTTCAGCGAGTTTCTTCACCACCTTCGCTTCGGTAGCAATTGATGCGTGGTCGGTACCAGGTACCCAACATGCATTTTTGCCTTCCATACGTGCTCGGCGTACGAGGATATCCTGGATGGTATTGTTGAGCATGTGTCCCATGTGGAGCACACCAGTAACGTTGGGTGGAGGAATGACTACTGTGTAGGGGTCACGACCATCAGGCTTTGAACTAAACAGTTTGTGGTCCATCCAATATTGGTACCATTTTCCCTCTACTTCTTCGGGATTGTATTTACTTGCTATTTCCATTGTATATGTGGTTTTGTTGAGTTTTTATTTAGTGAAGGGAGGTTGCTGACTTTGGCTCTGCCTCCTGCCCGCTAGAAAGAGTCTAGATTTTCTAGAAAGTCTAGAAATCATAGATATTCTAGGAAAATCAATATCCGTCTATTGCTTTACGCCAATAATTTCTTCACCCATTCAAGAGCACCATTGAATATAGCTTCTTTGCGGTCGATGATACAGCGGCGATGCTTGCCTGGTTTCTTCTTGAGCGCCTTGCCATCTTCGGTCAGTGCCACGGCATCAACTATCCAATCCTCAGCACGGCGCAATTCGGTATTGGGCACATCGTCATACTGATAGGTCAGTCTGCGCATTTCGGCAGCGAAACCACCATCCATTGCACGGAAGATGAGCTGGTAGTTGAATCTCACACGGTCCGAAGTCCATGCTTTACGCTTGAAGTAAAGATATTCCTCCATGCTCACAACCACGAGACCACCGAGTGTATCAGCCTCTATGATACGTGCTTTGGACAGAGCGTCTGGCCCCTTCACCAGCGCTTGTTGGGCATAGTCCATCAAGGCGAGAAATACCTGTTCGCGAGTCACGCCATCTGTATTAAATATCTGTTTGAAGGTGACATATCCATTCTCTGTAGGGACAGCACCTGCCAAATATTTTGCATCGCCTGCCCCACCCTTTTGCGCTGTCATCGCAAGGGGTAAACATAGCATCAGTGCTAGTATTGTTTTTTTAACCAATGCATTCATCATTCTTTTTCATTAAATATTTAACAACCAACGTACAAAGATACAAAAATATATTAATATAAAAATATTATCAGTTGGCGGAATTAAATTAGTGCATATTTTTTACTTTTTAATATGCCCAACAAGTTATTTTTAATATTGATCTAAACCTTAAAAAAATATTAAAGAAAAAAACACAAAACACTATACTTTTTTGTGGCAGATATAATTTTCTAAAAAGCCAGGTTTTTATTGTAGTCTCATTTCTACTGCGAAAGTGGTACCTATGCCTATTTGACTTGATTTCACATAAATTTTTCCATTGTGATACTCCTCTACAATGCGTTTTGCAAGTGAAAGACCTAATCCCCAACCACGTCTTTTAGTAGTAAATCCAGGACGAAAGACATTCTTGAAATTACCTGAGGGGATTCCCTTACCTGTATCTGTAACCTCTATTACAACATTGTTTTCAGACCTATATATGTATATATCCAAACTGCCGCAACCCTGCATAGCATCAATTGCATTCTTACAAAGGTTTTCAATTACCCACTCAAATAGTGGAGCATTCATACTCACGTACACTTCATCTGTAGGGATACTAACATTCATCTTCACTTGATCAGAAGCACGATGACTGATATACTCTGCTACACGTGCTACGACATCACATAAATTTTCAACCTTTAATTCTGGAGCAGAACCAATTTTTGAAAAGCGTTCAGCTATAAGTCTAAGACGACTAATATCTTTGTCCATCTCTACAAACATTGGATCGTTAGGATATGTTTCTCGGAGTACTTCAGACCACGCTGTTAGTGATGAAATTGGAGTGCCTAATTGGTGAGCAGTCTCTCTTGACAGGCCTACCCATACTTTATTTTGTTCTGCTCTTTTAGATGATAATAAAGCATATATGCCAATGAGTGCAAAGAGTGCGACAACACCCAACTGTATATAGGGGTATGAGGCAAGACGCTTAAGCATCAATGATTCGCCATAACAAATTGTGATATAGTTTTTGTTTTTCAGAGCAATGTGTTCTTCTTCTTCAGTCAAGAAAATGCGGATACAACGTCCTGCTTTTTTCATATCATAGATTTCTTGCACTAATGCATCTTTACTATTTTCTTGCTTTTCAAGATTTCTTTGCTCCAGCACATTGCCCTCTGCATCAATTACGATGACTGGTATGGAACCATTTTCTTTGAGTACTTTTAGTACAAGAGTGAGATCTGTGTTGTTATCAGCCTGCCCCATGACCCGCATGGCTTCGGCCCAAACTTCCATGCGTGTGTGTTCTTCTTGCTTAAGGTCTTTTATCAATTCGTGGGATACCCATAGTGATACAACCGTGATAAGTAAAGCTACAATGCCTAACCCTACTTTTACGGTATTAATACTATGATTCCATTTCACTTTCATGGTATTTATAATGCAGACAGAGTATTTATTAGTCTATTTCCTTGTTCTCGTTAATGGTTTTTATTACTTCTTCTATATAACAGAGGACTTCATCCCTACCTCGACCATTTTCACTGCTCGTTACAAAATATGGTGGAAGTTCCTCCCATGACTCTTTTAATTTTTGACAGAAAGTCTTTACGTTTTGTGCAACTTTAGACGCAGAAGATTTGTCTGCTTTTGTAAATATTATACCAAAAGGGACACCTTCTTCTCCTAACATTGTAATGAATTCTATGTCTATTTTTTGTGGAGCAAGACGTGAATCTATCAAGACGAACAAACAGGTTAGTTGGCGTCTTTCAGTGACATAGTACTTTATAATCCGGCCAAGAATCTCTGTGTCCTTTTTACTGCGTTTGGCGTATCCATAACCAGGGAGATCGACCAAGTACCATTCGCCATTAATAATAAAGTGGTTGATAAGCATGGTTTTTCCTGGAGTCGAAGACGTCATAGCAAGTCCCTTACGACCTGTAAGCATATTTATCAAACTGCTTTTCCCCACATTGCTTCGACCAATAAAAGCAAACTCTGGCAAGTTGCCATCTGGGCACTTGTCCGCCCTACTATTACTTATATAAAATTCAGCACTCTTGATTTTCATATTTTTGTTTTTAAAAGTGTGACAAAGTTACGAAAAAAATATTCAATCATTCTTATTTAATAAAATGAAGTCTTTGTAATGGACTATGAAAAAATAGAGGTCGACTACATTTTCTTTACCACCTATTGTTATTTTAAAATTTAACTAAATATCATTATTTGAATAATTCAAAAAAAACCATAGTGAGAGGATTTGTCACTATGGTCAAATATTTTAACGATATAATAAAATTATTTTTTTGTCCAACTATCTCGTAAGCCAACTGTTCTATTAAAAACAGGATGCTCAGGAGTAGAGTCTTTATCAATATTATAGTATCCTATGCGTTGGAATTGCAGGTAAGTATATTGTGGCAGTGTTGCAACCCATTCTTCAATGAATGCGTTCTTATTTACCTTCAAAGAGTCAGGATTAATAAATGGTCGCATTGCTTCTATGCCACGTACACCATTTTCCTTTTCATATTGCTTAATAGCATCTCGAGGATTTTCGCAGATCCAAAGACAACTATAGTCACGTACTTCGCAAGGTACACAATGATTAGTGCTAACCCAATGGAGTGTCTTTCCCTTAATCTTACGATCTGCACCTGGCATTCCACTCCTTGTTTCTGGGTCGTATGTAGCATGAATGCATACGATGCGACCTTCTGCATCCTTTTCTATACATTTACTTGGATCTTCATCACACTTGATTATGTAGGCATTCTTCAATCTCACCTCTTTACCAGGACCAAGTCGCATAAATTTCTTGCCACCATCTTCCATAAAATCATCACGTTCGATATAGAGTTCACGACTGAAACGGATGATGTGTGTATCAGAATTTTCATCCTCTGGATTATTTATGGCTTTCATTTCTTCAACTTTTCCTTCTGGATAGTTGTCAATAATGAGTTTGACTGGATCAACTACAGCACTTACACGGAGCGCCCTTTGATTCAAATCTTCACGACACGCAGCTTCCAACAGTTTGATGTCATTTAGTGCATCAAATGTGGTGTAACCAATCTTGTCGATAAAATTTAGTATTGCCTGTGGGCTATATCCACGACGACGTATTCCACAGAGTGTTGGCATCCGAGGATCGTCCCATCCGCTTACTACACCCTCTGTGGTCAGAGTGAGCAGGTTGCGCTTAGACATTAAGGTGTAGTTGAGATTAAGTTTATTGAACTCAAATTGTCGAGGGCGATTGTCGTTGATATCACCTTCATCTCCTCTCCATTCCTTAATCCAAGTAACGAAGAGATCGTATAAATCTCTATGTGGCACAAATTCAAGTGTACATATAGAGTGTGTGACACCTTCTAAATAGTCACTTTGTCCATGCGTAAAGTCATACATAGGATATGCATTCCACTTTGTACCTGTGCGCCAATGCGGAAGATTAAGTACACGATACATGATTGGGTCACGGAAGTGCATATTAGGGCTTGCCATATCAATTTTGGCTCGCAAAATCATCTTTCCAGGTTCGACGTTACCACTATTCATCTCGCGGAAAAGGTTGAGACTTTCTTCAGCTGGACGATTTCTATAGGGACTATTTATACCTGGCTCTGTGGGTGTACCCTTTTGGGCTGCAATTTCTTCAGAAGTCTGCTCATCAACATAAGCTTTGTTGTTGAGTATACACCATTCGGCAAAATCCCATAAGTCTTGAAAATAATCACTTGCATAGCAGACGCCAGCCCAGTTATATCCTAACCACTGAATATCTTCTTCTATGGCACGAACATATTCCAAATCTTCCTTCTGTGGATTTGTGTCGTCCATGCGAAGATAGCACTGTCCGCCAAATTTTTCAGCTATTCCGAAATCTATTGCAATAGCCTTAGCATGGCCGATATGGAGGTATCCATTGGGTTCTGGCGGAAAGCGAGTTTGCAATCTTCCACCATTCTTGCCTTCTGATAGGTCGTTTTGAACTATTTTTTCTATGAAGTTCAATGACTTCTTTTCTTGAATTTCAAGTTTTGCGTTGCAGTCCATTATATAGTGTTTATTAATTTCTTCTATTAGTTAGCCATTTCAGAGATGAATTTGATGCGTACGAGTCTTATCTCCTCTTCGCTGTAATCATTGCCAAGTTCTTCAATAGCTGCTTCAAGGTCATCTGTTTCAGATTCTTTGAGATAAAGGTAGATGTCGTTGATGTGTTCATCTTCCATTACCTCTTCAATGAAATAGTCGATATTCAACTTAGTACCTGAATATACAATAGCTTCAATTTCATCAAGTAGTTCTTCAAATTCTATACCTTTTGACACTGCAATATCATCAAGTGCCACCTTACGGTCTATACTTTGAATAATACTAACTTTGATTTTAGACTTATTAGCAACGGTACGTATGCGTAGGTCTTCAGGACGTTCTACATCGTTTTCTTCACAGTGACGCTTGATTAATTGACAGAATGCTTCACCATAGCGTTTTGCCTTTCCTGCTCCAACACCAGGAATATTTTGCAGTTCGTCAATAGTCTGAGGATAGATTGTAGCCATTGCCTCGAGCGAGGGGTCTTGGAAGATGACATATGGTGGCACATCCAACTCTTTGCTCATTCGTTTTCTCAAATCTTTGAGCATCTGATACAACGCCGGATCTACTGCACAAGCAGCACCGCTTTGCATGGGTTCCATCTCTTCAATATCATCAAAATCTTTATTTTCGACAATCATGAAGCTTACAGGCTTTTTCAAGAATGAATGCCCTTCTTTTGTAACTTTCAAGACGCCATAGTTCTCTACGTCCTTGTAGAGATAACCTGCAATCAGCGCCTGTGCAATAACTGCAAACCATACTTTATCATCAACTTCGTCACCACAACCAAACAAATCAATATCATCATGATGATGAGACATTATCTCTTCAGTTTCACGTCCAATGATGATGTTTTTGATATAGTCGTCTTTAAATTTTTCCTTTGTTGCAAGTATCACTTGGATCACTTTGCATAGATGTTCTTTTGCTTCCACTTGTTTTTTGGGGTTACGGCAATTGTCACAATTGCCACAGTTTTCATATTTATAATATTCACCAAAATAATGAAGGAGTAGTTTCCTTCTACACACAGAAGACTCAGCATAAGCTGCTGTTTCTTTAAGTAATTGTCTACCGATATCCTGTTCTGCGACAGGTTTGCCTTCCATAAATTTTTCAAGTTTTTGAAGGTCTTTCGAGTTGTAATACGTAATACAAGCTCCCTCGCCGCCGTCTCGTCCAGCTCTTCCGGTCTCTTGGTAATAACCTTCCAGACTTTTGGGGATATCATAGTGAATAACAAATCTCACATCTGGTTTATCTATGCCCATTCCAAAAGCTATTGTAGCCACGATTACATCTATTTTTTCCATGATGAAATCGTCTTGGGTTTTGGTTCGCGAAGCTGCATCCATGCCAGCATGATAAGCCTCTGCTTTTATATTATTCGTTTGTAAGACTTTTGTTAATTCTTCTACTCTTTTCCTGCTTAAGCAATAGATAATACCACTTTTGCCAGAATTTTGGAGTATATACTTAATGATATCTTTGTCTACATTTTCAGTCTTTGGCTTTACCTCATAATATAAATTCGAACGATTGAATGAACTCTTAAACTCAACTGCATCTGCAATGCCAAGATTTTTCTTAATATCCGTTCGCACTTTATCTGTTGCCGTAGCTGTAAGTGCAATTACAGGTGCTTCACCAATTTGACTTATAATAGGTCGAATTTTGCGATATTCCGGTCTAAAGTCATGTCCCCATTCCGAAATACAATGTGCTTCATCGACAGCGTAAAATGAAATTTTAATACTTCTTAAAAATTCTACATTCTCTTCTTTTGTTAAAGATTCAGGAGCAACATAAAGAAGCTTTGTTCTTCCAGACAAAATATCCCCACGAACTTTATCAATTGCTGATTTGTTGAGCGACGAATTGATAAAGTGGGCGACTCCATCGTCCTCGCTGGTATAACGGATAGCATCTACTTGATTTTTCATCAGCGCTATCAACGGAGATATTACAATAGCTGTACCCTCCATAAGCAGTGCAGGCAATTGATAGCACATAGATTTACCTCCACCTGTGGGCATCAGCACGAATACATCGTGCCCATCGAGCAGAGTTCGGATGATAGATTCTTGATTGTCCTTGAAACTATCAAAACCGAAATACTTCTTGAGTGATTCCTGCAAGTTGAAGTTTTCGTTCATAAAATCAGTTTTGAGATATTTATTTTATCTGTACTAAAACACCAGCTTTCTATAAAGCAAAAACAAAGTTATAAACAAGTTTTGAAATCACACAACTTTTTTTCTATTTTTTGACAAATATTTTTTTCCTGAGACAAGTAATACGCTTTTTTTGCAAACTTAGGATGCGTATAATTATATATATATACAAAATACCCGTTGACGAAATCAAACCTATGCGATTTAATTTCCCCAACGGGCTATTGATATGTATTTGGCGAGATTACTTAGCCTTTCTCATCACGATGCTAAGGTTGATTGACTCGACGGCATCAGCCACGCACTTATATACCCCAGCGATAGCCTCGGCGTCTTTTCTTTCAGCTCACCATTACCCCACATCACGTGTACCGATGTGTTCGCAAGGAACTTTTCGAACGAGCTTGTAGGCATGTACATGTGCATCTGTGTATCATCCTGATCTTGGAATGTATAAACTTCCACATCTTTGTAAGCTGGACCGTTAGCGCTCATCTTGATAGTCATCTTGTTGCCGTCCGCTTCGATGGGGGGGCAGTCACAGTATTGTTTTTACCCTCTATCAACGTGAGTTCGGTATAAGCTCTATGTTATTTAATCCATGACGGCGAATCTCTCAAAGGATGATGATAAAAAAAGTCTTACCTTTTTTAAATTTTGCGCCGTCTCGTTGAAATTATCTAAGACTTTTTTACAACAAAACGTCGCCTTTTTTTAGTACCCACTCGAAACATTTGCAGATGTCGTATAGTCTACAGAAAAATCCTGCTAAAGGGTATCGCTCGCAGGCCTCTGTTGATTCGGATACGATGACTTGATGTTTATACCATAGGGGCACCAATGAATTTTTTACCTGATGCATTTTCATCACTTTTTTTTGTACCGAACTCATGCTATAAAAGCATATGGCGCCACATGCCGAGGATGTGACGCCATAATTGTAGGGTTGGATGGATTTTAGATTCAAAGGGGTTATTTCACGACTTTCTTGCCGTCCTTGATATAAACGCCTCGCTGAGTTTGTGTGACCTTGCGTCCGCTGATATCATAGATATCTGCATCACTATTGGTATCCAGATTTACGCCGTCTACGCTGACATCTTCGAACTGGATGAGGTAGTAGGACTGGATGCCCGATGTGCGAGAGATGGGCAGATATGCACGATACGAAGCAAGGGATGAACCAGAGGGAACAAATGCGGGTTCGCCGAGCGATGTGGGGTCCAGTGAATAATAGATATTGGTAGACACAGGGTGACCCGATGTGTGTTCGCTGACAAGCAAGTTGTCGCCAGTGCTGGCTTGACATTGGTCTGCGGTCTTTTCAAAAGTATATTTACCCGCTTCTCCACAGATGATGACAGGGCAGTTTGCTGGCAAGACGTCAGAGAGCAATGCTGTAGCTACGGCTACATTGTCGCGCACATCGGTGATCATGATAGCCAGGAGTCCCTCGGGGATGCGTGCGTTGTAGGGCAGGCTGACTGTGGTATAACCTGCAGCAGGCACAGTCAGGACATAGTCGTCTGTGGTATTACCCTCGAGCACGGTGAAGTCGCTCTTGACCAGGTCGAACTGCTGGATGG
>JAEIGA010012068.1_pt1 | contig 13112 bp, 14 predicted proteins | sample 9270691 | NCBI WGS metagenome assembly JAEIGA01 (sample SAMN17057246, study PRJNA624740) | gut metagenome | biome: biome; isolation source: fecal sample | host: Bos grunniens | place: China: Xizang | collected 2019 | reverse complement strand
TAAAACCGAGCAAATTTAGTAATTTTCGTGGAAATACAAGAATTTACCTATCTTTGCGAGGTAAAAATAGCCGTACAGGTCGTACGGTCCATAAAAACATTCCGTTATGATGACTATCGAAAGCCCTGGTGCATTCTGGAAAGACTACGAACTCATTGATTCCGGCAACTTCGAAAAACTCGAAAGGTTCGGACCGTTCATCATGGCTCGCCCCGAGCCTAAGGCCTTGTGGGACAAATCGTTGTCTGACGGAGAATGGAATAAGATGATCCATACCCGTTTCAAGACAGGTGCCGGATTCGGAAAGGCAGGAAAGGAAGACAGTGGTACATGGGAACGCAAGAAGAAGATGGATGACCAGTGGTATATCCGTTACAATGGCGCTCAGGAAGGCTTGAACTTCTCGCTGAGACTCGGTCTTACATCCTTCAAACATGTGGGAGTCTTCCCTGAACAGTCATCCAATTGGGAATATATCTACAGACAGACCAAAGCCCTTGTGGAAAAGGCAGAATCAGAAGGAAAGCCAAAACCAAGAGTGCTGAATCTTTTCGCCTATACAGGAGGTGCCACACTTGCAGCAAAAGCCGCAGGAGCTGACGTAACTCATCTTGACTCTGTACGTCAGGTGGTCACATGGGCCCGTGGAAACATGGAGGCAAGTCGCCTCGACAACATCAGATGGGTAGTGGAAGATGCACTGAAATTCGCTCGCAGAGAAGCTAAGCGCGGAAACACTTATCAGGGAATAATCCTCGACCCACCGGCATACGGACACGGACCGGATGGTGAAAAATGGAAGCTCGATGAATGCCTTAACGAAATGCTCCAGTGCGTAGCTGCGATCCTCGCGCCTCAAGATAGTTTCATGGTCCTGAACCTATACTCAAACGGATACTCGGCAGTGCTTGGAGAGACCATCGTAAAACAGGCATTCTGTCTCAAGAACGCCTACAAGTCTCTCGACTTCGGAGAACTCGTCCTTCGCGACTCCTACGGAAAGAATCTCCCGCTCAGCGTATTCGTCCGTCTGGCAAGATAACATCTGACTACATGATACAAAAAAGGGAAACCGTCACGGCTTCCCTTTTTTATTTCTTTCTGCCTTTCCTGAAAAGGAATTGCACACATTTTCTAAAAGAATCAGGAGTACAGAAAGAGACGAATAAGATTCTTAACCGAGGGCAAAGATCGCTCTCTTTCTTATATACATCGTTGTATACTCCGTTGTTTTAAGCGTTGTTTTAGTACTCCTACGTTGTTTAAACGCCTATTCTATATCTAAAAGAGCATTAAATCTATCACGGACTTCATTCGCATATTCCGCCTCATCGTAATGATCACAAAGGTCTGCGATATACGAAATGCAGTTGTAACAGTTCTCAAACTCCTTCTTTGCGAAGTCATAATACTCCAGGAAGAATTCTGTCGAGATAAGAAGCTCGTCTATAAAACGCTTCGTAAGATCCATTGCCTTCTGAGGAGCTCCAGCATTGAAATAAGTCTCAATCATATCTATGACCATATACTCATTCGAGAATCCGAGATAAGTCATATCCAGAGGGAAATTTTCTACCGGCACACATTCCTGGCACATGTCAAGAAGTTCAACTGCTCTTTCCGCATCATTAATCTTGAGCATTTCCTTTGCCGCATTGACAAAGAGGTTTCTCTGAGAAAGCACTCCACAGAATGTATAGAAATGCTGATAATCCACGAAATAGTCTGTCCTCTTCAGCGCATCCCATGAATATACATTCTTCATCTTGTTGTAAAGGTCTTCCGGATCAGCAAAACCGATCTCTGTACTCTTCATCCTGTTCTTTATCGGGACAAATCTGTAAGAGAAACCGTCATACATAAGATAGTCCTTCAATCCGACATTGATATCTCCTCCCATACTGAGAAGGTTTATAGGACGATCCCATTTGTAATTTGACAAGAGATCAAGCATGAAAAGCTCCGGCTTGGTCAGATAGTCCTTATCCGCAGGTATGCTGATGATGATCTCTTCTGGTATCATGTCAGCATATTTCTCATCCAGAATACCATACTTTATCACATTCTCCTTGTTGACAGGGATTGTGAACTTTCTCGACATTATATAGTCGACCATCTTTCCGCTCGAAAGAGGGATCTTAGCATCCGGATGTCTGAACACACGCATAACATCAGCCAAAGGCAGGACAGTCTCGCGTGTGTCATATATGTATATGAACTCATTCGTACCATACAGATACTGTTCAGGAGCAATCGAGAGGTCAAGAGGAGCAGACTCGTTCATCGCCCATTTCATCTGATCTATATGCCAGTCTGTTCCAAGAAGTGAGGTGTTGGCTATCCTGACATCTGTACGCACATTCTCCACTTCCTGAGCATACCAGAGAGGGAATGTATCATTATCACCGTGAGTGACAAGAATACCATTAGGGCCTACAGAATTAAGATAGTTCGTAGCCATCTCCACTGCAGTATATCTGTTGCTGCGGTCATGATCATCCCAATTCTCCGCTGCCATAAGCACAGGAACGCCCAACGTTGCTGCAACCACGACAACTGCAGAAGCGACTTCTGCAGTCTTGGTCTTTTTGGAAAGGGCATCCTGCAGCCATGTATAGAGAGCTGCAACGCCGAAACCGATCCATATACAGAATGAATAGAATGATCCTGCGTATGCATAGTCTCGTTCGCGAACCTGATATGGAGGCTGATTGAGATATATCACAATCGCAATACCTGTCATGAAGAACATGAGGAAGGTAAGCCAACATCCCCTCTTATCACGGGCAAACTGGAAAAATATTCCGATTATTCCGAGCAGGAGCGGAAGCATATAATAATGGTTCTTTCCCTTATTATCCTTCAGATACTCCGGTGCCCCTGACTGATCTCCGAGACGGAACTCATCGATGAACGGAATACCACTTTCCCAGTTACCTACAAACATATCACCTGGCGCAGGACTGTGTATATCATTCTGACGTCCGGCAAAATTCCACATGAAATATCTCCAGTACATCCAGTTCATCTGGAAATCAAAGAAGAAAGCCAGATTCTGGAAGAATGTAGGCTTCTTATGTTCTGCTCCCATGACTGCCTTGCCACCCTTGCCTATATACGCCTGATAGAAGCTGATATGACGAGGATCCGAACCGCTCCACATTCTTGGGAAGAGCATTTTGCCTGAAGACTTATAAACGATTTTTCCAGGTCCTTCTGTCTTGATATACTTATCTCCGAGAGGTGCCCAATACTCCGTTGTCTCTATCTCATATGGTGCATCAAAATACTCACCATAAACAAGAGGATTGCTTCCATACTGCTCTCGACCGAGATAACGAACAAGAGTGAAAGGATTGTCCGGCTGATACTCGTTTGTAGGGGTCTTAGCTGCAGAGCGGATTATCACGATAGAGAAAAGCGAGAATCCTATCACTATAACAGTGAAGCAAAGAAGAACAGTGTTTGCAAACACCTGCTGATTCTTCATTGTTCTGAAAAGTCCCCAGAAGCAGGCTCCAAGAAGAGCAACCATAAAGAAGATAGCTCCGCTATTGAATCCCAGCCCCAATGTGTTTACAAAGAACAGGTCGAAATATGCTGCAATCTTCGGCAGGTACGGTATGATTCCGAAAAGTATCACTGCAAGTATCACAACTGAAACCGCAAATATCTTGATATATTCGCGGAAGCTGTAATGTCCGTTCTCCCTTTGCTTATAGTAGAACAGGAATACCAGAGCTGGAATGGCAAGGAGGTTGAGCAGGTGAATACCTATAGAAAGACCCATTACAAACGAGATGAGCACAATCCACCTGTTGGAATATGGAGTATCCGCCTGTTCGTACCACTTTGTCATCGCCCAGAATACGAGGGCTGTCACCAAAGAAGACATGGCATAAACTTCTCCCTCTACAGCTGAGAACCAGAAGGTGTCGCTGAATGTATATGCAAGAGCACCTACAGCACCCGAGCCGAATATGGCAATCGCCTTAGCTGAAGAGTAAGTACCGTCTTCTGAAGGTTTTACCACTCTTTTGACAAGGAATACGATAGTCAGATATAGGAAGAAAATCGTAAGAGCCGAACATATCGCACTCATTGCATTTACCGCCACTGCCGCATGCATATTGTCGGCAAACATAGTAAAGAATCGCGCAAACAGCTGGAACACTGGGTTTCCTGGAGGATGGCCGACCTCAAGCTTATAGGATGAGGCAATGAACTCTCCGCAGTCCCAGAACGAAGCTGTCGGTTCGATAGTCAAAAGGTAGGTGACAGCTGAAATGACAAACACCATCACAGCAGTCAGCCTGTTCCATAATGTAAATTTCTTATTATTCATTTATATGCACTTTACACAAAACTGACAAATATAATGATAATAGTAGTATATTTGCAAAATAAATTTTATCAGATGGCAGAGAACGATTGGAAGAAACGTCTGGGTGTAGTATTCTCCACTAACCCTGATTTCAATTACGAAGAGGTGGCCGAAGAAGAGCCTCAGACACTGGATCCTTCAAAACAGAACCTCATCGTATCCATAGACAGAAAAGGAAGAGCCGGTAAACAGGTTACATTGGTAACCGGTTTCATCGGAACTTCAGATGACCTTGCAGACCTCGGCCGTATCCTAAAAGTAAAGTGTGGTGTGGGAGGCAGTGCCAAGGATGGCGAGATCACTATACAGGGTGATTTCAGAGACAGGGTCGTGACATTACTCAAGGGCATGGGTTATAAGGCAAAAAGAGGAAACTGACATGTTGTTCAATCTGCTGGTATTATCTGCTTTCGCAGTCGCCCTGCTTCTGCTCAGGCGCATGGTGAACATTCTACCTTCCCTTCTCGCTTGCATAATAAGAGGCAAGGAGAATCTCAACTTAGAGGCAAGTGTCAAACTCAGCCGCGACAGGAATCTTATAGCCATGGCAATGGCTGTCCCTTTTTGTCTTATTGCTTTCCGCTACAGACTTTATAATCCCGGTTATCTTGAAGGAATGTCAGAAAATGCCGTATTGGGAATCTACTTCGCAATATTCTGCACATATGGATTATTGCGTCTTATAGTGAAAAGCCTCTTACGCCCGCAGAAAATGCAGAGAAGCACCTACAATACCGCATATAAGGCATCCTTCAATTTCTTTATCATCGGTACAATCTTATTGCTGGCTGTAGCAGCAATTTCAAGTGTACTCGATTTGTCTGAAATCGATACAAGAAGCGCAATGCTTTGGATATCAGCACTCATATACACCCTGTTTCTCCTCCGTAAAACACAAATTTTTTCCACTTCTTGTTCCGTTTTCGCAGGTTTTTTGTACCTTTGCGCCCTCGAAATTATACCTACCGGAATTTTAGTGGTTTCGGCTATTATTTTTTAAGCAGGATGAGCGTTAAGAAGATATTGATTTCACAACAGCAGCCGAAGACGGCTTCGCCATACGCAAGCATTGTAGAAAAGTTTGGAGCAGAGCTTGACTTCAGACAGTTCTTTAAGATGGAGCCTCTGACTTCCAGAGAGTTCCGTTCCCAGAGAATTAACATACTTGACCATACGGCTATCGTATTTTCAGCCCGCACCACAATTGATGCATTCTTCCAGTTGTGTGAAGAACTTCGCGTAAAGGTACCTGAAACAATGAAGTACTTCTGCACCACAGAAGCTGTTGCAAACTATCTTCAGAAGCATATCGTCTATAGAAAGAGAAAGATTTTCTTTGGCGATGGCACTCCAAATTCCATCATAGGTCTGATTGGAACTAAGCACAAAGGTGAAAACTTCCTTATAGCAACTGCCGGATCTTCAGGTACCGACGCTATCACAAAGATCTTCGAGACTCAGAAATTTGCTTTTGCTACAGCCGTATTTGTAAAGCCGGTATCTCAGGACGTAAAGGATGTTGATTTACATTCTTATGATGCTATCGTTTTCTTCAATCCTGCAGACGTACACTCTCTTTACGAGAACTATCCTGACTTCAAACAGGATAACATCAAGTTCCTCTCATATGGTAAATCCATAGTCAAGGCTATGGAAGAGGCAGGACTCTCAATAGAGATTTCTGCACCGACACCAGAGGTTCCTTCTGTTGCCAAGGCTCTCGAACTTTACCTTTCCAAAGAATAGTTGTGGAAGGGGAGATTCGTAATACTCTTCCTAAGAAAGAAAGATTGTGCGGCAAGACAGCCATTTCAAAGCTTCTTGCCAAAGGCAAGCACGGCAATGTACCGGGCCTACGCTATCTTTGTCTTCAAGGAAATGATGCTGAGATCAACCGCATCATGGTGTCTGTCCCCAAAAAATCCTTCAAGAGAGCTGTCAAAAGAAATCTGCTGAAACGCAGAATCCGCGAAAGCTGGCGCCGTCAGAAGCATCTCCTGACTGTGGAAGGCAACCTTGACATACTGTTCATGTACTCGGTCAAGGATATTCTCAGCTACGAGGAAATATACTCTGCAGTCGGTCAAATTATTGAGAACCTCAATTCCAGATTCGGTATGAAGAAGCAGGTCGAGGCTGATCCTGAGCAGGTTTCTGAAGGGAATGTCAGTGTGCCTGAAAACTCTGAGGATAGACTATAATGGATACCAGTAGTCAGAATCCCAAAAGTCTTAGGACTGTCTTGAGAAAGGTTGCCATCGCGCCCTTCGTGTTCCTTATCCGTTTCTATCAGGTCTGTCTTTCTCCTCTGAAGGGAGGACCTTCGTGTCGCTTTACTCCGACGTGTTCCCAGTATGCTCTTGAAGCATTCCGCAAGCACGGCCCCTTCAAGGGTCTCTACCTTTCCGTCCGCCGCATCCTCCGCTGTCATCCCTGGGGAGGTCACGGCTATGATCCTGTACCGTAATACTTTCGCCCTCCGAATATTATTCTCCTGTTCTTTTGAATACACTTCTTATACGTCAAAAGCACAAAATCAGGAGATTTTGTGCTTTTGAAATATCTGTTGAAACTTTCAAGGATTAATCCAACTTCAATACTGCCATGAAGGCACTCTGTGGTACTTCGACAGTACCGATCTGACGCATCCTCTTCTTTCCCTGCTTCTGTTTCTCAAGGAGCTTTCTCTTACGGGAGATATCACCACCATAACACTTGGCAGTCACATCCTTACGCACTGCCTTGACAGTCTCTCGAGCAATGATCTTAGCTCCGACAGCCGCCTGAATAGCAATATCGAACTGCTGACGAGGTATGAGTTCCTTCAGTTTCTCACACATCTTTCTTCCGAAATCGTATGCATGATCTGCGTGGATAAGGGTAGAAAGGGCATCAGCCGGATCTCCGTTGAGAAGAATATCAAGCTTGACGAGCTTCGCCTCCTTGAATCCTACCACGTGGTAGTCAAATGATGCATATCCCTTTGAAATAGACTTGAGCTTATCATAGAAGTCGAAGACAATCTCGGACAAAGGCATCTCGTATGTAAGTTCCAGACGGTCAGATGTAAGGTAATGCTGATTGATCAGTACTCCTCTCTTGTCAAGACAAAGCTTCATGATCGGTCCGTAATAATCTGATCTCGAAATGACCTGAGCCCTGATGTACGGTTCCTCAATCCTGTCTATCAGTGTTGCAGCCGGAAGTCCGGAAGGATTATGCACATCCAGACATTCTCCCTGTGTAGTATATACCTTATATGATACGTTAGGCACAGTGGTGATCACGTCCATATTGAATTCCCTGAAAAGGCGTTCCTGAACGATCTCAAGATGCAGAAGGCCGAGGAAACCGCAACGGAATCCAAATCCGAGAGCAAGAGAAGACTCTGGCTCGAAGACAAGTGATGCGTCGTTGAGCTGGAACTTTTCAAGCGATGCCCTGAGTTCCTCGTACTGATCTGTCTCCACAGGATACATACCGGCAAAGACCATCGGCTTCACCTCTTCAAAACCGGCAATCGCCTCTTTACAAGGATTTGTAACGCTGGTAATAGTATCACCCACCTTTACCTCGACCGCAGATTTTATACCTGAAATGATATATCCTACGCTTCCGCATGGAATCTCCTTACGTGGATGCATCTTCATCTTGAGAACTCCGATCTCATCAGCGACATATTCCTTGCCTGTACTCACAAACTTCACCTTGTCGCCAGGCTTGATAGATCCGTTCACCACCTTGAAATACGCGATGATGCCGCGGAATGAGTTGAATACAGAGTCAAAGATGAGAGCCTGAAGCGGAGCCTCGGGATCTCCCTTAGGAGCAGGTATCCTCTCTACAATCGCATCCAGAACTTCCTTGACGCCCTGTCCAGTCTTTCCTGATGCAAGAAGAACTTCTTCCGGCTTACAGCCAAGAAGATCAACAACCTGATCCGTAACGACATCCACCATAGCAGACTCTACATCTATCTTATTCAAGACAGGTATGATCTCCAGATCATGTTCTATGGCAAGATACAGGTTCGATATGGTCTGAGCCTGAATACCCTGAGTGGCATCAACTATAAGAATCGCTCCCTCACATGAGGCAATTGCACGGGACACCTCATATGAGAAGTCGACGTGACCCGGAGTGTCGATAAGGTTGAGCGTATATTTCTCTCCGTTATGCACATAATCCATCTGGATAGCATGGCTCTTGATCGTGATACCCTTCTCTTTCTCCAGATCCATGGAATCAAGAACCTGATTCTCCATGTCACGGGCAGTCAGAGTGTTTGTAATCTCCAACATTCTGTCCGCCAAGGTACTCTTACCATGGTCGATATGTGCAATGATGCAAAAATTTCTTGTGTGTTTCATCGTCTTTATATAATCGGTGCAAAGATAATAAAATAGAAAAATTTTCCCTATTTTTGTTTAATCCATAGACCTGTAAAGGTGTCTTATTGAGGATGACTGACCATGATATCATAGAACTTTACTGTAGCGGCAGGCAGGAGGAGGCTTTCAACGGCATTGTAGGTGCCTATACAGAAAGACTCTATTGGCACATACGCCGCTTTCTCGGCAGTCACGACGACACCAATGACCTGCTTCAGGATGTATTCATCAAAATATGGACTGCACTTCCGTCATTCAGAGGAGAATCGAAGCTCTACACATGGCTATACCGAATAACTACGAATGAAGTCCTGAATCATCTCCGCAAGAAAAGGTTCAAGGCACTGGTCTCGTTCGAGTCCTCAACCTCTATGATTGAAAAGATCATTGATGACGATGCCCATTTCAACGGAAATGAAATCCAGCGTGAGCTGCACAAGGCCATCCATCGCCTCCCTGAGAAACAGAGGATCGTTTTCAACCTGAGATATTTCGATGAAATGAAGTATGAAGACATTGCAGAAATCACCGGAACATCAGTAGGTGCATTGAAAGCATCATATCATCATGCCTATAACAAGGTAAAGGATGACATACAGAAAGTAATTGAAACTTAATGAATAAACCTTTTAAATATTAATGTGTCTAACAGACGATGAAACAGAAAATTGACATATTGCAGGATTGCCAGGAACTGAAAAAAATGCCGTTTACAGTCCCTGAAGGCTACTTCGAGTCATTCAAGAAAGAGGTTCGAAAGCCTATGGTACAGAAACTGAGCTTCCGAAAAATAGTGATGCCATACATCGCTGTTGCCGCCATGTTCGCATTCATGGTCACAACTGGCACATTACTTTTGGAAAGGTCTACTCCGGAATATCAGATGACCGAAGAAGATTACTTCATGTTCTCAGACAACATGATGAACACGATTGCTTACGAAATGGAGTACGGCACCCAGTTCGCGGAAGCGGAAATCAACGATGAAGACATCATAAATTACCTTATATATACCGGTGTAACTGCAGAACAGATTGAGTTCTATAAATAACAAGAACTATGAAACACAGATTTTTTTCAAGCCTCATTTCAGTCCTGGCATTATTCCTATATGCAGGTTTATCAGCAGAAGCTCAGCCTAATCCCGGAGTGGACTGGAAAGAAAAGATGCAGAGCGGCAAAATCGCTTTCCTTACAATGGAGATAGGACTAACCCCTGCAGAAGCACAGAATTTCTGGCCGATATACAATACAATCAATGATGAACTTGACAAGGCCATGTATGAAACTGTCAGATCATACATGGAACTCGAGAAAGCATTGGACGGAAAGAAATCAGATAAAGAGATAAGCAAATATCTTGAGAATTATCTCGACGCCATGGAGCTTCAGAACAAGATAAAGAGCGAGTCAGTCGAGAAGTACAGAAAGATTCTTCCGGACAACAAGGTTGCAAAGATCTTTGTGGCTGAAGAGAAATTCAGAAGACAGCACATCAGGATGTTGCAACACAACCCGGGAAGACCAAATCAAGCAAACAGATAAAATTCGTGTGTGAGGGAAAGATACTCTGAGGTGTACTTTCCCTCATTTTGTATTATAAGGGTCTCTTCTGACACCAAGTCTATTCGTTTACGTGAAAACTCGGCGATTATTCTTGACGGTTCCTTTCTTGGCACTGTCTTTATACGGACTATTCTAAAAAGGAACAAGCCGTTCATCCTCGCATGACGACAAAGAGAATACTCCGTATCTGCAGGAAGAACCACGGACACCCTGCCGTTCTCCGAAAGATGAGCTGCTGCGAAATCCAGAATTTCTCGATAGGAAAGACCTGTTGACGTATGTCTGGCATTATTTCGTCTCTCTTCTGGGGCATTCAAAGAATCCTCGAAATACGGCGGATTGGAAAATATGAGATCATATTTTTTCCCGTCACCATCCCCTGCGAAATCACCAAGAGAAGAATGAGTGACACGAAGCATATCAGCCCAAGGAGAATTGCAGAAATTAGCCGCAGCTTCTGTAGCTGATGCTTCATCTATATCGATGGCTTCAATGACAGACTCGACAGTCACATCAGAGAGACGCTGGGCAGCCATAAGAGCTATTGTACCAGTACCCGTACCTATATCAAGAAGTTTTCGATCTGAAGACGATATAGTCATCGCAGCACCAAGAAGAACACCGTCAGTGTTTACCTTCATGGCGCTGCGATCATTGACTACCTCAAATCTTTTGAAACGGAATACGCTCATCACTCTTTTACAAACACTCCATCCACCATGAACAGAGACCTGTCACACATCGAAGCCAGAGCCGGGTCATGAGTCACAATGACTATTGTCTGCCCATACTTATCCCTGAGCTCGAAGAACAGACGATGAAGTTCATCCTTGGTCTTTGAATCCAGATTTCCGGAAGGTTCATCGGCGAAAAGAACAGCCGGTCTGTTGATCAGGGCACGAGCGATAGCCACTCTCTGCTGTTCACCTCCAGAAAGTTCAGACGGCTTGTGACCCGTCCTGTCAGATAGTCCGAGATCTGCCAACAGTTCCATCGCATTTGTCTGTGCATCCTTTTTCGAACGTCCTGCAATAAAAGCAGGAATCATGACATTTTCAAGAGCTGTAAATTCCGGAAGGAGGTGATGGAATTGAAAAACGAAGCCCAACTTACGGTTGCGGAAATCCGCCAGAGCATCCCCCTTAAGTTTCAACACGTCAACCCCATCAATCACAAGAGAACCTGAATCCGGGGTTGACAATGTTCCAAGAATCTGAAGCAAAGTTGATTTTCCGGCACCGGATGCTCCCATTATGGATACCACCTCTGCCTTTTCTGCACAGAAGTCCACACCTTTCAGCACCCTCAATGTACCGAATGATTTTTCTATTCCCTTTGCTTGTATCATATACTATTTGAAGAGCATTGGAGCGAACTGGTGGAGTGAACGTCTCCATGTGAGCCACTCGTGACCTGTACCAGGAGACTCATAGTAAACATGGTTTACACCGAGATTATCCAGAGCCACATGAAGGTCATATATACCCTGATACATTCCATTTGGTTCATCAGTACCGATGCTTATGTAAAGAAGATGATAATCATCGTTCAGAGACTTCGGATACATCTCAGCATCACGACGGTCCATCGGGCCGCGGCCGGAACCACTGAATCCACCGATCCAACCGAAGAGGTCAGGATGGTTCAGACCGATTGTATAAGACTGGAAACCGCCAAGTGAAAGACCGCAGATAGCGCGGTTGTCACGGTCAGTGAGAGTACGGAGATGAGAATCAAAGAACGGTACAGACTCCTCTACCATTACCTTCTCAAATGCATCGAAGTTGAAAAGATTAAATCCTCCAGCCTGTTCTACACCTACAAGGTTTGCAACACCATGTTCACATACAATAATCATAGGCTCGCACTCACCCTCTGCGATGAGGTTATCCATGATATCTCTCATCATACCCTGAGTAGCCCATCCTGTCTCATTCTCACCTGCACCATGCATCAGGTAAAGCACAGGGAAACGGCGGGTTGGCTCAGAAATATACTGAGGAGGAAGGTAAACGTAGCACTCTCTCGCAGCACCTGTAAGTTTTGAGTCATATCTCACGATTTCTATAGCACCATGTGGAACATCCTTCTCAAGGTAGTAGTCCACACCTGCTTCAGGAACCTCGATACCGCTTGACCAGTAGAATGAACCGAAATACTGACGGCTGTTAGGGTCGGCTATACGCTTTCCGTCAACATTCATCGTATAATAATGGAATCCCGGCACAAGAGGCTCTGTAGTAACCTCCCATATACCATCTGCACCCTTTGTCATCGGATAGTCTTTGCCACCGACATTGACGGAAACCGCTTTTGCATCCGGCATATCATTACGGAAGATTGCACTGAGATCAGGATTGATCTTCGGATACTCCGAACCAGGGAAATTTGTTGTAGCGCTAGTCGGTTCTGTGATTACTCCGACCTGAGTATTTCCTGCACAAGACGCGAGGACTGTGGCTGCGACTGCCAGCCCGAGAAGAAAATTAAACCTCATGATTGTCAAAATTAGATTTATCTTGTAAAGATAGACATTTTTTCTTTTTCCGGACAGAGGCATACAAAGAAAAAAGCAACCACTTGGAATTCAAGTAGTTGCTTTTTCAAAATGTCGGGGTACTGTGACTCGAACACAGGACCCTCTGGTCCCAAACCAGATGCGCTAGCCAACTGCGCCACACCCCGATTATTGGTTTCCCTTTCATTTGGGACTGCAAATATAGACAGAAAAAATAAAAGTGCAAAACTTTTTTACAAAATTTTGCACTTTT
>JAEIGA010012067.1_pt1 | contig 13112 bp, 17 predicted proteins | sample 9270691 | NCBI WGS metagenome assembly JAEIGA01 (sample SAMN17057246, study PRJNA624740) | gut metagenome | biome: biome; isolation source: fecal sample | host: Bos grunniens | place: China: Xizang | collected 2019 | reverse complement strand
AGGTCGTTATCTTGCTGCAGCAGAAAAGATGCTTAGAACGCTTGCTGGCGATGAATACCTTACCCCTGAGGGCGAAGATTATGGCTTCCTACTGAAACATAGTACCGGTAATAAGAATAGGGATCAAGAGGTAGATGTGCCGTTGACCTATGCCGACTACTATTTCCTTGAAGCATTGTTAAGATGGAGGAACATTGTGATTAAATAATTATATGTTGCTTACTTCTGTTGATATATGAAATAAATTCTCATCCAAATTTGCGGAAATCAAAAAAGTCCGTATATTTGCGGCATAATGATAGAAAGCCGAAAGGCGATTATTGAAAAGATAAGTTAAGGTGTTCAGAATCCCTGCTGAATACCTTTTCTTTTTGAAAGACATATAGACTCTAAGCCGAGGGATGTACTCTCAGAGGAGCCAAAGCTTGTTTTACATTTCAATAATCAAACGGCAATGTTGCCTAAATTTCTATCATTATGAAGACAAAGCTTTCGCTCTTGGTGAGACTTCATGTAGAGGTTGACACCACAAAGAAAGCCAAATCTAGGATATGCAAGTTTCTTAGATTTGGCAGAATTGTGAAAGTTCTGTTATATCTTATAGAAGCAACAGGGAAGCTCTGTAAGATGATAGGACTTAACCGTTAGCGGTTGTCTACTTCCCCTCGGTGTTCATAGCAGAGACAATGCCATGCGGCATTGTCTCTGTCTCAAATAAGGCCCGTGGTTATGGCTTATTCTCTCGCGATTGGCTTCAACTCCTCCCACACTACCTTGGATTGTGTTTTCTTTTCCCTTTCCACTTTCACGATTTCTCTCTCAGGAGTTGTGTGTATGCGATAATTCACATTCTGTTTCGTTGAAGGATGGTAGCAGACAAGCATAGCTTTCTGTTCTTCCTTAATGCGAGTCTTATATTCTCTGACTTCTATCTCTTCGTCAGTGTAACCATATAGGATTCGTTCCAGTTTCTTGATATACTTTGCTTCGGCTTCCATTCCCTCAATACGCTTTTGGCATTCTTTCCTATCTTTTCCTTTACCTTGCATGTTAATGAAGGCTTTGGAATACTCGCCAGCAGGGTCTTCCAGATGTGATATTTCCGCTGCCACGAATGCCCGATGCGCCCATACATGCGGAGAGTTATCATATAATTGCAACATGACAGCTACCGTAAGCATGATGGATGCGAAAGCAGTAAACACAACTTTTATCTTACCGGTACTGGCAACAGCCTTGAACAAAAGAGCCCATCGTTTATTTTTGGCCTCGATGCTTGTACCCAGGTCATCTAGCATATTAGCATGACTTTCAGACAAACTTACCGGAGATACACGTACGTCCACACCCTTGTTTATGATTTCCTGTGTTTTCTCTAGTTTTTTATCATATTTCTCTATCTGAAGTTTGAAGGTATTAACCTCATTGCGAGTGATTAACATAGATGGCAACTGTTCGCTTATAGAATTAACTTCAGTACATAGAGCAGCGAGATCTGTCGAGATGTCGTTGACTGCTTTCTTGATCTTCTTTTCCACTTGTGGATTGTCTAATTCTCTTTCTGTGTTGTTATCTTTCATCATCTTTTTATTCCTCTTGACACTTTAACTTCTTGATTCGTGGTATGCCTAGGAGGCTCGCTCTGCGACATCTTCTGTCCCAGGTCATTGTGCAGACTGCCTTTGTTCTGGCTATTCTTCTTGGACACCTCAGCCCGATGCCTTGCACCTATGTCCTTGCTTTTCTCATATCGCGGAGCAATAGGCGGAATAGGCTCCAAGACTTTGTGATTGTTCACGTTCGGAGCGACACCACCGGCCTTCAGCAGTTTCTCTACCTCCGGAGTGACCAGCCTTTCTCTCAGATAAGGCTTCAGCGGCACCTGTCTCTCTATCTGGAGTATCCTGGATGCCGACAGCGAGCGATCCAGTTTACCACCCTGAAAACATATGCCGCCACGCTCAAAGCTGACGCCGCGGATCAGTCCGCTCTTAGGGTCCGTCTTGTATCGAACGGTGATCCCCAGTTTGGCGGCCTCATGCCGGAGAGTCCATGCGTCCGTCCCGCCTTTGGTTATGCGATAGATATCCTTGCACATTGATTGTCTCTGTATTTCATATGGTCTCTCGGACTTAGACTGCGAGACACTCTTATGATCACCCCAGCAGTAGCCACGGCTTATAGTCAGCTCCCTGCACGCCTTCACGCCACGGCGCATCTCGCCATGATCCTTGAGGCGCTTTCCGTCATTGTCTACCATGTTCAGAACACAATGGGAGTGGGGGTTGGATTTCTCGCTGTGGCGTACGATAAGGAATTGCGTATTGTCATAGCCCAGATCCTTGAGCACTGCCTTCCAATCGGCTACCATAGCCTTGTTGACTATCTGGTCTACCTTCTCATGCCCCAACAACTTCACGGCCTGCTGGACTGTGTCTACTGCCATCTCCTTCGGGAGAACGTTATTCACCATGGCAACGATGTCCTGGGGCATGTAGCTCAAGTACATGTGCTTCACGCACTTCTCCACACGAGGATTCATCTCTGCCTGGAGACGGAAGGAATGGGCGATATGCTGAGGATCGCCCTTGTACTTTCCATCGATATCCAATATAATATCAACTCCTTCTGCTTCCAGGATCTCAACTTCCTTGTCGTTGCGACCGTCCTTGTCGAGGTCATAGTTAAGAGTTCCACCGAAACCGCTTCCGCTGCTCATGCCTATCCTCATGACTTCACCTCCTTTCCGTATCGGTATTCGTAGATGAAGCTACTGATGTCTTTCCGGATCTGGGTAATCTCGCGGGAAATGCCCTCATAGTCCTTAGCCAGATTGTCATATCCTCTTATACGAGCAAACTTTGCAACCTCATTGATGTTAAGCGAAGCCTTGTGGAAGTTATTTACATTCTTCACCATCTCCTTCGGCATGGCCTCTATGATATGCGTATTGATTACCAGAAGACCAAGCACGTCTCCCTCTGTCAGCACTTTCCTTGAGCGGAGGTATTCATGATATGTTGATTTCTCAATGGTACCATTCTTTACAGCCTCGCGCAGGACTTCCGATATGCTCCTGTTGGCCTGTTTTGTCAATCGCTCCAGACGGCGTCTGGTGATGCTGTCTGTTCTGAAGCTAGTGACAAATTTCTTGTCGCACTCTTCCTTGCGGGGGCGACCACCGCATCTCTTATTTTTTGTCATTTCCTTTTGTGTGATGTGGTTGGTACTTGGCAGCAAGAGCCCGGGCGGCTGAAGGCCGTTGGGTCCCGGGACTTTCTGCCCTGTTCCTTCCTGTCCGTCGGGGCAGGAAGCGAGTTTTGTGAGAGCCGCGAGCAGCGGTCGAACAAGTTTTTGTTTACAAAAACCCTAACTCGCTACTACTCTGAAAGAGATGGAATTTGTTTAACAGGGCTGTTCAACAGCAGTCCTGTGTAAGCGCCCGAAAACTGTCCGGTGGACATTTTCAGCAGAACAAATTCTATCTCTGGCAGAGTGCCTGAGGCCGGTCGGACCTTCTGAAAAAGTCAGTCTAAACTGCTGATAGCTTTCGTGTTGTAATAGAAGTCGAACATGAATCGCCTCATTGCAGACGAATTGTTCATGATTTCTGTCACTTCCTTAACGGTTGCTTTTCCCTCCTTTCCGTTGAAAGTTTTCAGCAGACAGCATGTCGCGTCAAACACTTCTTGATACTCTTCGTTATACCTGTTCATAGTCTATGTATTTAAATTCATCCTTTGTGGATTGGAGCAACGGTGTTATGCCATCCGGATGCATGATTGACGGAGCAAGATTCTTATTGATCTTTCTTGTGTTTCCGCGGTATCCGACCCTGGGATTCATTACATATAAATTGAGTTTGAATTTACCCCTCTTTTTAGCCCTTAGATAGGGCTCCTGAGTGGCATCCTGGCAGAGCACATTCATCGCTACAAGCTGATTTATAGCCTTATATACGGATGTCTTTCCGATCTGCAGCAGATATGCGATGGCTTGCGTGTCGATGTTGACATAGTTGTTCCTGTCGACGATAGTCAAGATGTACAGTAAGACTCTCAACGTTGTCGGACTCATGCTGACATCCAGTGCGATAGCCTGCAGAACATCCACGAACAGCGGTATGAAATCTCCGTTTGCATAGTGCTCGTGCCCGGAAACTTCTATGCTGGTGATGCTGAATTTTGATATAATTACCTTTTTCATTTTGTCATATTTAGTTCGCAGAAATGAACAATTAGTTCGCGTACGCGGAATATTAGTTCGCCCACGCGGAATTTCTTTTGTGTAACTTTTTGATTAATAGACACTTGATTTGAACTCTTATTATTTATTATTTTATTAGAAATTCGTTGAGATCATTGCATTCAAGATACCGGCTTGACCAGTCGTCAACAACTTCACATTTCCCTTTGATCTTTTCTGCTGCAGAGCGTCCTGCAGAATCGTTATCAAGGCAAAGTATTACTTGCCTGGAAAAGAGAAAAGGTATTGTCGAGTCTACTTTGGAGACTGAGTTTAGAATGATCACATTATGGCACGATGGAGACAACCATCCGAGTTCGATACAGCTCAGGTAATCGAAGAATCCCTCGAATATCACTATGGGGGCATCTGCCAGGTCAATCATAGATGTGATGCTCTTGCATCCTAGGCATCCTTTGTAGAACGAATTGCGCAGTTCCCATCCTCCAACATCGTTGCGGAACCCGATTGCGTATAGTCGCTTTCCCTTCTGGATGGTAAAGTCTACACGCTTGCACACTCTCCTGATCACGTCGTCATGAATTCCGCGACTACGTGAGTACATGAGGAGGTCAGTTGAAAGTTCCCCTGTGCTGATGATCTGGCTTTGCCTTTGTTTCTCCGCCTCTGAATTGATTTTTTCTTTTCTAGGCAAAATGATATTTGATGATCCCGGAACCACTTCTGCAATCTTCTCAAGAGCATCATGAGTACTTGAAATATTGAACAGATGCTTGACGAGGTCTATGATGTCTCCACCTATCCCTTTACCGAAGTCGTGCCATCTGGTGTCGTTGCAGAATACATGAATAGAAGCAGTTCGCTCCTCGCGATCAGGTGCAAAGTACCAGGAGTCTTTAGGGGTACATTGGGCGCACCTCGCTCCGCAGATATCTAGGAATCTACGGATGCCAATGTGTTTAGCTTGACTAATGGTCATTACAATACAAGTTTAGGTTCTGATGAGCGTGATTTTTCCGCTGTAATCTTCTCGATGTCCGATCGTTTGTATCGACGCTGCCCTCCGATCATAACCGGCACCAAATAGCCTATTGCTTGCCATCTGTTCAATGTTCGGGTGCTGACATCTAGCATAGACGCCACATGTTTGAAACTATAATAAGTTTCCTCTCTGCTTTCCTGCATGACCTTGTACTGAAGGTCAAACTCTTCCCTGATCAGTTTCTTTATATGATGGAGAAAACTGTCGAACTTGTCCACGCTGAAATTTAATGTGGCGTTAGGGTACTTGTCCTTAAGGACTTCAAAAGACGATTCCATATTTGATTTGTTTTATAGATTCGGTCTCTTCAGCGCAGTTCCGGTCTGCACCTATTTGACCATGTCCATCAGTGAAGGCCGGAATCACCCCGCTAATGACACCGCAAAAATAGAGTGGCGCAAAAACTTTTTTAGAGTTTTTGCGCCACCTTAAAGATAACTTGCAGTTTATCAGTGTGTTGTGTTTCGAAAAACGGAGTTGTGTCGGAGTGTCCAGTGGAGAAATGGCAGAGACTCCGGTGAATTTTACTATGACAATCTATCTATGTAATCAGTAAATCGTTTCTCTCCGATTCTCACTATGCTGGAAAATGTTCTCAATAGCACAGAGTCCTTAGCAATCTTATAACTCTTCTTGTCGGGCTTTTCAGGGCAATCACTACGGCCCATGTTTTCGCAAAACGTCTTCATCCATTGGTTGAAGTGTTTGTAATGCGGTTGCTGAACATTGGCCTCAAAACACATTCTAGCGATTCTTCCAAGATCGGTGATATTCCAAGTCCCTTTTTTAAGCTCCTCTTGAAGTATCTCCAAAGCATTGATTCCGATGTCATCTTTCCTACAGAAGTCCGGCATAAACAAATCTCTGAAATTCTCAGCAATTACGACTTTTTGTGTCATGTGAGCACCTTGTGCTGTTCTGTTAAGAGTAGGCTCCGCTTCAGGTTCTTTGTGAACCATTCCTGCTGCGTATAAAGGCAGTTTTTGCAATTTAGGAGCCATATATCTATTGTAAATCGCTGTTCCAAATTCGGAGAAGGTTAAGCGACCTACAGCGGAGATAATGAAGGCCGTACCACATACTATGAATCCCACAGCATAGATCTTTTCCCAATTCTCTAGCATCTGTAATTCATCAGACTGTACATAGCCTCTTTCTATTTCGATAAATAAAAGTCCACCTAGGCTTGCTAATGCTCCCAATAGAGATATTATATAAACAAGTTTAAGTAAAAATAATTCTTCCTTTGTCATAACTACTCAAGCTTCATTATTACTTCTTTTGCCATCTGCTCATCAATGTCTCGGTATCGGTTGAATGCTTTGGAGTTTTCGGTATGGCCCGAAAGTTTGGCAATTAAGTTAGGGTCCTGAACTTCTCTATATAGATTGCCGATCAGCATTCGCCTAGCCATATGTGAGGATGCGACCTCCCAAATAGGATGCTTCTCTTCCTCGCGAGTAATAGTGTTGATGGTTGTGACTATTCTATTGATTCCGGCAAGCTTAATCATTTTCTTGATAGCCAAATTGTACTTTTGCTCACTGATGAAAGGCAGAAGCTTGTTGCCAGGAACATCTGGGTATCTGTCAAGAATTTCTTTGGCTGTAGGCGAAAGTGGCACCCTCACGGTAACAGGGCGTCCTTCCTTAGTCTTTCGTGGGATGTACTCAATCGCACCATTGATGACGTTCTCTTTTGTCATCTTTATCAGGTCTCCGATTCGACATCCGATGAAAGACTGGAATATGAATATGTCCCTTTGCACCTCTAATCCTGGATTATTAGGGAATGCAGCCTTGTAAAGAGTATTCCTTTCGTCCTTTGTTAAGTAATATGGAGTGCCGAAAATAGCCGTCCCCATTTCATATTCTGCAAAAGGGTAGTGAGACATATACTTATTCTTTATTGACCATCTTATGAATGTGCGAAATCTGCTCATCAGTTTGATGATGGTATTTTTGCCTCGTTGCTTTGGATATCGGCATTCTGGCACAGATTCGTATACTGCTTTGTATCTGCTGTCTTTGATGAATGGCTTGCCAGAATCATCAGTACCGATAAAGGAGTGCTCCTTGAGCATGAAATTTTCGAGTTCACGTAGGGTGTTTGCCGTGAAGTCTTCAAACTCAATGCTGGTGTTGGTGTAAAGGGCAAACCTTTTTAAAGCTCGATATATCACTCGGTATTGTCTCCTCTGTGATTCGGCCATATTGTAGATGTTAATATACGTTTCAAGAACGTTGAGCATGGCCCCGTCTTTTAGATCATTTGTCTCTTCGTCCGTGTGATAGAATTCATCAATCTTATCTTTTAGCCACTTTTCGTGTAATGCGTTCGTTGTCTCGTCCTTGACAAATGAAGTCATTATGAAAGTAGATAAGTTACTCAAGATGGAGTTTTGATGTTCTGCCTCCTGAATCATGGCTCTCTTTTCTTCCGACATGACTCGTACTCTTGGGATTTTATTGCATTGACGCTCGCTGTCCCAGTTGGATTCATCAACGAATATCCTCGTCTTTCCCCTCTGATTGAATTTGCCATGAAAGAAGCGGATGAGCACTTCCTTCTTGTCTGGCATTATGTTGCTCTTCTTGGATAAACTATAAATTAAGGTCGCCATTATTAAAAATTTTAGTACGAGCAAAGGTATATCTTCACTTGAAAAATTGGCGACTTCGTGGCGAGATTATATCGAGATTATGCTGAGATTATGTCACAGACGTGATTTTGTTTGTCATTGGGGGAAGTCTTAAATTGTGTGCTAAATGATTAATAACCAAAGATATTCGTGGGTTTAACATATATAAAAGGTGTTTTCTTGAAATTATGGTGTGACACCCCTGCAAGTCTCGCCCACCGCACAAATTCACCACCGAGGAAGTTTCGAAAGGAACTTCCTCTTTTCTTTTATATAACACCTTGAAAATCTGTTGATTATATCGGCTCAACGTAAAATTCCGGTTGTTTGTTTCGCCATAGATGTTGAACCCTGTCATAGTTATTGAAACCCTTTCAAGACCGTCAGTCAAGTTTTTACCCGTTTTTCGGACTGACGCTGGTCGGAACTGTCGATTTGCTATCTGATACGAGACCGTCAGTCAAGTTTTCGAGGATTTTTCTGACTGACGCTCCTGTTTATGGTCTTCGCATAGCATCGCTACATAAAATCATGGGCCCGGCGCAAAACGGAGGGCTAGAATCACCATAGCTATATATAATCGATATTTCTTGTAGCGATGGTGTGCTGTAATGGGGCGGATTTCCTAGCTTTGTGGTTCGATGAGGCCATCCAGTTGCCCAGATTGATTGTTAAAGTTTATAGTTTTGTGCTTTTATTGGAAAAAATTACTTTATTGTTGAAATTTTTTCCATTTGTTACTATATTATATATAAAATGAATTTGAAGTGATTCAGAAAGATTAATACTTGATTGATATGGAATTTGACGATTTAAAGGGATATTTGATCCTGATCTCCTACGATGCTGTCAGCACTGAGGATGAGAGTGAGACTTGGACGAGCTGTTTACCTTACACTTTTGATGATGGCAATCTGATCTTGTATGACCTCAACGGTGAGGATGATATCGATCACACGATAGATCTGGACAACTATGCCGTCGCCCAGACAACTCCGTTTGATATAGAGAGCTTTGCCTCTGTAAATGATCTTCTTATAAAGATCTTGCTTACTGAAGGCAGGGAGATTATCCGTGAGGGGGTTTTCAATGAGTATGAGGTTGTTGATAACAGGATTACATTGACTCTGTATGATGCGTCACGAAATAAGATCCTGTCCCGTTCGCGCAAGATAGGCAGCAAGGCTCCGAAGCGGCCTTCCGAGCCTGAAAGTGAGCCGACTTATACACCTGAGCAGTTAAATAATGTAGCGGACTCTTTGTACAGATTGCGAAGATCGCTATGTGTTTCTGGCTGGATGGAATTGGGCTTTCATACTTTCCTGCTTGTTGCATCCGGCGCCTTGGCCCTGTGGATCTTCTGGGATTACTCAGTTCATCCGTGGATGAAGTGGGTACTTGCAACTCTTTTCGGGCTGTATTTCACTCAAGTGTGGTGGAGTAACAAGAGGACATGCCCGATCTTTGTCGCTTGGCCGCTTACCAGAAGGGTGGAAGAGCGTCCGTGGATTAACGGCGGTGCGCTCTCGGGATTGGGAATGGGAATATTGCTCTTTTGCTTCCCGGAAGTTAAACTGGCAGATGCATTCTTCGCTGGTTTGATCATAGCATATAGTGTGACCATATGCTGGTGTGTCTTTGCGTGGCTCAATAACTTGATTGATGGAGATGACAACATTCTCATGCCTGCGCTCAGGTCGCTCCAACGCTCAAACAGACGAGCTGCAAGAAGGTCTTTCTTTCATAATATGTTTGGTCTTTAATCAGTCAGTATATGTCAGATAAATATTCAAGCGACACCCACAGAGCCCGCTATGAACTTCAATATGTGTATATTCCGAAATTAGTCGCAGGTGTGAATGATGGTTATCTGCCATCGACTGCGCTTCATATGGTCAAAGGATGGGATATATGGAATAACTATGATTGGGAAGAGGGTTTCTATATTGACAGGCTGCAGATTGGCAGCAGTCATACTGTGGTCTTCTATAACTTTCCTGAGCCGCAGCAGATACCGGAAGCGCTATACGGCGCAGTGCTTATAGATAATGCTACAGGAAAGGCCGAATATTACACTTTGGAATATGGACTTGAGGGTGCGTGGGTGCTTGGCAGCAAGACTACCACAGGTCATTATTCGTTCGGAACTCTGGACACCAGAGAGCGCAGTGCGTTTTTCAGGTGGGTGACAGGTAGGATATAACTAAAAAATACTCATGGAAAAATATGTAGTAACCATTTCAGTTGTCAGCGACGACAATACAAGGAATGATCTTAAGTCGTTTGTCTTCAGTCACTTCGAACAGGCTAAGGACAAATATGTCGCTTGTATGCAAGCTATTTACCAAGACAGCGTTGATAATAGTTGTCAAATAGATTTCGAACACACTTTCATATTTGACAAATACAATGCGTGCTGGGTTTTTAACGTCATTGACGACAAGCAAATTATGCACAGGTATAGAGTCTCACTCAGCTTGGCTTCTTAATTTTCCTTTCGAGATATTCAAATTTATATATGTTAGTTTAATGTTTGTATGTCTCTGGAATTAAAGGAGATAGGAATTAGTAGAAATCACAGTTATGAAGATTGAGACAGACAGCAGGTTCAAGCCCATCCTGTTTTTTGATATGGATAATGTGCTGGTGGATTTCCGGTCCGGCCTGGATAGAGTGCCGCAGGAAGTCAAGGCTCGGTATGAGGATGACGGTACAGGCAAGCCTCATTACGATGATATACCAGGCCTGTTTTCATTGATGGACCCGATGCCGGGTGCGATTGAAGCTGTAAACGCATTGGCTGAGAGCGGCCGCTATGAATTATATATACTCTCGACAGCGCCCTGGGGCAATCCGAGCGCATGGACAGACAAGGCCCTATGGGTGAAGAAGCATTTTGATTCCGACCGCCCCGAAGGTGTTTTCTATAAGAGGCTGATTCTTACTCATCATAAGAATATGTGCATCCAGCCGAATGCCTGGCTTATAGATGACAGAAAGGCTCATGGCTCGGAATGTTTCGATGACCACTTTATTCATTTCGGCTCGGAAAAGTTTCCGGATTGGGATTCCGTACTTAAGTTCTTTTTGAGCTAGAATCCCTTGACAGATATTGATGATACGAATAATCAAATGTTGAAGTTTATGTCAGAAAAGACCAAAAAATTATTGTTTGTGATTTCTATAATCGTTGTAGGAATCAGTCTTGGAATTGTCGCAAATCATTTTTTTCCATGTAAGGATTATATGACTCCATTGTTTATTGTCCTGGCAATCCATATCTATCTTGAAGATATGTTCGAGAGGGAAAGGTTGAAGAAACAATGAACGACTGGGCCAGGACGCATCTGAACTGCTCTTTGATAGCAAGCATCTTTACGGGAGATATGCGAATACGTCGGATATCTTGATGACATTTGGCGGTCTAGTGCCAGTGTCACTAATTTTGATGATTTATCTACAATGAAATAGAATAAGGCGAAAAATCTGATTCGTATGTAGGCGCGATCTAAAGCAAGATTAACTAGCATGGATTAAAAAGTTCCCAATTGCCCTACAAGCATCTTGTGGAAATAATGAAAACTAACCTAAATTCCAGATTTTCAAGTTCCCCTAAAGTTCCCTACAAATAAAAAAGCACTCACGAAAAATTTGTAAGTGCTTGATTTTCACTAAGTAGCGGGTGCGGGGTGTTTCAGTCTCCCGGAGGGCCCCTTCTAATCCTTTCTGTCCGGTCGCATGATACCCAAGAAAGCGTAGGATACACTGATTTTCTTTTTGGTAACATATTGGTATCCTTCCGCTCCGTTCGTTTTCTATATGTTGCTTCAGTATGCCAATGTTCTTACGTCTGGTCTAGTGAACCAATAAGCCAATGAATCCTCTCATAGGTTCATCGGCTCACTGGCTCATTGGCTCAATATCAAAAGTCTCTGCTGAGTGTGCAGATTTTGTAGTACTTGGTCAATTTTTCTTCAAGATTCCTCCAATTTTCCTTTCAAACTTAGTATAGTTTGTTCAATTCTTCCGATTTGGTAAATTTGCAGAGTTATGTTGCAGGATATAGAACTTTTGGAGAGCGGAAGTATCCTGAAAGGGCTTCGCTTCCCGCATAAGATAGAGAAAGTGACTCAGATTGTGATCACAACCGGACAGTTCTCTTGTCTGGTGGATTTCCGTATGTGGTCACTCAAGGCACCAGCAGTGGCTCTTTTCCTTCCCGGTCAGGTGGTAGAGTCCATAGACCTTGATGAGGATTTCTCCGGGTTCGGTATGGTGATGAATCCGGAATTTACGGACTCGTTGAATCTTCCTGTCAGCCTGCAGGAAAGACTCTTCATCAAGGATACGCAGTTCTATAGTGTATCAGAAGAGGTTATAGATGTCCTTACATCTGTATACAGACAGGTTTCGAGCTTGATGAAACAGCACGACAACCCTTACAAGGAAGAGATTGTAAAGCATCTATTCTCTGCATATTATTACGGCCTTGGATATTATATGCACGGCCTTCAGAGCCAGCCTTCAGCAATGACAGCGCAGCAGGAAAAATGTGAAAGATTCATGTCGCTTGTTGCAGAGAACTTCAAGACTCAGCGCGACATAGGTTTCTACGCCGACAAGCTTTGCGTGACCAGTAAATATCTTTCGACAATGCTAAAGCAGGAAACCGGCATGACCGCTTTGGACTGGATAGAAAAGCATGTAGTCCTATATGCCAAGAGTTGTCTTTCATCTACCTCGATGACCATTCAGGAGATCAGCGATGAGATGACCTGATGACAGTTCATGGCATCTGCCATCTTTGATTTCTGACTTCATGAACGGATGCCTGAAACGCAGATAATCCTCAATGAGGTTATTGACGAATGCAGTGATATCTTCAAAACTGCACATATCCTCCCTGTACTCAATCGAAAGTTTATTCTTCCAATATGAGACACCTACCATATTCCTTGGGCCTCTCATGCTTTTCCTTCTGCTTGGGTTCTGCATCATAGGAGGTGGTGCCATAGGATTATCAATCACCACATGTTTTCCTCTTACTTCAAGCACCCTTTTGTTCAGGAACGGCATTCTTCCGAATGTCTGTTTCAGTCCATGCATCAGACATACATGATGAAGAGACTCCTCAAATATCACTGTTACAGTCTTCATGATTACTGATTGTTCTTCGCCTCGTCTATCCTCTTTCTTCAAGGAATTTCTCTACGAACTTGTCCT
>JAEIGA010012066.1_pt1 | contig 13112 bp, 14 predicted proteins | sample 9270691 | NCBI WGS metagenome assembly JAEIGA01 (sample SAMN17057246, study PRJNA624740) | gut metagenome | biome: biome; isolation source: fecal sample | host: Bos grunniens | place: China: Xizang | collected 2019 | reverse complement strand
GAGTGTACACACCCCAGGAACCACGGGTTGCCCAGGAAAGTGCCCCTCGTATATCGTATGATCTGGCAATAATTCAGCTTCAACTACGAATATATCATCCTGAACTTTTTCGCAACGATGCAATATATAGAAATTATCTGCTAGTTTCATAGTTTCAAAGAAATGTTACTTGTTTACATTAAATTCCTTATCTGTAAACTGATACATCGTATAATCGCCCGACTTTTCCACTAAATTCAAGCTATTCAGCGACATGTCATTTTGATCAAAGTTTATTACTATCTGCGATATTTTGGAAGCAGCTTTTCCACGTTGTGGTTTCATCGTTACAATCCATTCAGTAGGCGTGTGCTCCAGTTCTGCGAGGAATCCTTTCGTCATCTGCGAGAAGTCCCCTATCACACATGCCCCTAAGATGGAACGTAGATTCTTCAACATCGGATTTGCGTCGATCTTGGTTTCTGTAACACTTTCCGCAACCTTCATTTCAAATTGAGAATCATCCATCTTGATGTAATCACCATCAAGAAAAAGAAGTTGCATGCTGCTTGGCCTTTCGAAATAAAACACTCCCTCTTTGCTCACTGTGCTAGCAAGAACTGACATTCCACGTGTTTGAACAAACTGACACTTTATTGAGGCTATATTTTCGTTCTTTGACCTCAGCTCCTGTTCAAATATATCCTGAGCATTGTTCTCTTGTGCGTATGTCATGACAGCCATACAGAAGAACATTATAATAAACCTAATTTTCGTTCTCATAACAATCTATATTTAAAAGTTTATCCAACGGAACAATACGATATCCTTGCTCCAATATCATAGGGATCAATTGGTTTAGTAACACATCTGCATCTTGGCAGGCATCATGCAGTAGAATAATGGCACCTGGATGAAGGCTTCCAACGACCTTTGCACAAACATCGTTCCGATTTCGTTTGCTTATTGTATCCAAAGAACGGATGCTCCATCCTATTGTCGTTAGTCCTTTTTGTTTTACAACTTTTCCAATAATCGGATTGGTAACACCAAACGGAGGTCTGAATAAATGTGGCACCTTACCCACCACTGAATATATGGCATTATTAGTATCCTCTATTTCTTGTTTTACACGATTGGAGCTACTTAAAGGGAATGTGCTTAGATGAGAATAGGTATGATTGGCGACAAGATGTCCATCCTGATACATACGAGATACAATATCAGGATTTGTTTTTACTCTATTACCTATAAGGAAGAATGTAGCCGTAATACCGTATTGTTTCAGAATATCCAGTACACGTGGAGTCATATCACCATCTGGCCCATCATCAAATGTGAGCGAGACAACTTTATCTGTAGTCCTTCCCCTACATATTGCCTTCAGATAAATGCCACTAGCAATATCAGCTGAAGCCCATACCAGGAATAACAGACAAGCGAGGACGATGACGATGACAACTATCCAACACATTGTATAACCATTACGGTGGGAGTTGCTCCCATATATTCATTATATACTATCACCTCTTTGGCTCCTTTCTCGACAGACTTCACGGCTTCAGCAAAAGAATAAGCCGAAGATATTGGGAACAATCCATATTGAGCATAGGTATTCCAAAGTAAGACCGCATCCGCGGATTTCGCATATTTAGCCTTGCATTCTTCCCTAGTCAAGCTTTGACTTGGGAAATCCAACTGTGTGATTTGGGCTATACTATTTTCGGTTTTATGCGCTTTGACTCGTGCAAACACAGCACCTTCACCATCTTCTTGATGGCGAAATAAGCCCATACGCTCCATAATCCGATGCTGACTGGGAGTCTGCTCATCAAAAGCACCAACAAGCATGTCATTGCTATCTCCATCAGCAGCACGCATCATAGCATCCAGCAAGGCGTCTTCAAAACTATGACTACGATTGACATAAGTTACATTGTAACAGTGCTGATGTTTTAATAAGGCAATCTGTCCACCTACCGTATTAAATGTAGACTGGATAAATGGAGTGGGATTAAGCAATTGCTCCTTGTCAACGATGATATTACGCAAAAAACGCTCACTATCAGTCAAGCATCCCCAACCTGTGGCCGTAATGATGCCGTCCAATACGGATATCTCGTCAATTCCGCCAAGACATTCCACTGCAGTACTCACAGCACTCTTGATAACCTTGCTCATGCGTCGGCGCAATCCTGCATCGGGTATCAACAGCTTAATATCTGTTACCACATCATGGGTTGTCGTCACTTTATCTATATAGCACTTCATACCTTATCGTGTAAATACCAATGAACTACAATTACCACCAAAACCGAAGGAATTTGTCAAAACACAATCAATAGCAATTCCCTCTTCAAATTGAGTGATTGGAGTCAATCCCGTTTCCGGTATGGGAGACTCAAAATTGAGGTTTGGATATAGATATCCCTCCTTTAGAGAAAGGACAGAGAATACTGCTTCTATACCTCCGGCAGCGGCCAACGTATGGCCTGTAAAGCCCTTGGTAGAACTGAATGGAGGAACCTTATCACCAAAAAGTCTGATAAACGCAGCACTCTCCGATGCATCGTTGTTTCCAGTACCTGTTCCATGCGCATTCACATAAGAAACGCTTTCGGGAGCAAGATGTGCCACACGCAAAGCCTCTTCCATTGCCAGGAATGCGCCATTACCTTCAGCTGAAGATGCCGTTTGATGATGTGCATCGTTCCTATTGGCGTAGCCAGCCAAACTGCAATAGCGAGAACTTGCATCCTCTTCCCGCTGAAGAACCAGATAGCCGGCTCCTTCACCTAGATTCAAGCCAGCTCTATTGGCATCAAATGGGCGACACTTCCGCTCGTCTAGAATCATCAAAGATTTGAATCCGTTGATTGTAAACGCGCTAAGTGCATCACAACCTCCTACAACAACATAGTCTACGACATCATGTTTCAGTAACTTTGCCCCCACCATAACGGCATTAGCAGCTGAGGAACATGCAGTACTTAGCGTAGTAGTATATCCATTGATACCACAATACTTAGCTATAGCATTGGTGCTGGCAGCACAATCATGCATTCTCACATCACGCAAGCGTCCCTTGGTATCGTCTTCAATAAATTCTTCAAAGAAATGCTCTGTCAAGTCCATACCTCCGACCGAGGTTGAAGACACCAATCCGATACGTTTCGTGGTGTCTACCCGTGCATCGGCAAGCGCCTCTTTGACAGCCAATATCCCCAACAATGCTGTACGTGAAAGATGTTCCCTTGTGGGGATATTTGCGGCAACATGCAAATCCTCATTAGTCACATGGAGCTCTCCTACGGGCAATTGATTGCTCGTCTTCAATATTGTAGCAGAAGAGGATATTCCACTCTCCCCTCTACGAATGGAAGCCAAATTTTGCTCCACGCCAATTCCAAGTGCCGATACGAGACCGACTCCAGTGACTACTATACTCATATTGATTACTTGCGGTTTTGCATAATATACTCAGCAAGAGTCTTTACCGAATAGAACACGGGCTTTGCCTCTGCAGAGTTTGCCAACTTTACACCATAATACTTTTCCAAGATGAGAATGATCTCCAAAGCATCGATAGAGTCAAGACCCAATCCATCACCGAACAAGGGAGCCTCAGCATCAATTTCATCGACAGTAATTTCTTCGAGGTTGAGTTCCTCAATCAGATGTTCTTTCAATTCTAAAATAAGTTGTTCCATTTTTAAATATTTTTTAAAAGTTTAATAGATATATTCCAATTTCCTTTCAGATATTCACACCAGCCACAGATGACAGCATCAGCGCAATTCTTTTCAATCAAACGACGAGCATACCCCTCAGCGAATCCCGAATCTCGGTCCTCAACAAAGAAGGTATTATCCCCTTGTATACGATGACGAATACACATTTCGCCAGCAGACACATTGGCAAGTGTATACACAAACACTGCAGGAGAAGCTCCTTCTGGCAAATGTTTGTTGATAATCTGCTGGTGCAAGGCATCCGCATCCAACGAGGCTGATCTGTTCGACAAGATAATCGCTCTACGAGTAGGTGCAACTTCCTCCCATCCATTCATCGCCAACAATCGTTCTACTGCAACATAAAGTCCTTTACTCATATCGCTCATCTTGTAGAACTTCATATCACTCTGCCCAAATTTCTTAAACTCCGAACGGATATATTCAGCAAAGGGTTGTTCTGATTGCGGTAAGGTATACTCTGCCACCACACAGACATCTCGCCCCCTTTCTGAAGAGACAGCTTTCTCCTCGGTTGGTTTAATTTTCAATGCAATAGCAGCATTACAGCCACCAAATCCTGATGCTGTCTTTATACAACAAGAGGAAGAGATCGTTTGAGCATTGGCTGAAACCTTCAATGCGTTTGTTGTATCTGATGAAACAAAACCAAATGTGCCACAGATAGACCCATTTCTGATTTGTTCAACGCAGAGAATCGTTTCAATTACTCCCGAAGCTCCGAGAGTGTGACCGATATGACCTTTTAAGCTATTTAACGGTTTATCACATAAGTCCGCCCAAGCAATAGCTTTACTCTCCATATCATCGTTATATCGAGTAGCTGTGCCATGTGCATTGATAAAGCCGATATCACCAGCGCTTACTCCGGCCTCTTTCATCGCATTGGATATGGCATAATACAATCCGTCTCCTGTACGTGAAGGTCCTGAGATATGGTTTGCATCATTACTGATTGCACCACCAACCAGACATACTGTCGGCGTAGTTGCAAACTCGGGATTTGTAGTCAATACAACAGCTCCTGCAGCTTCACCCAATGTCAAGCCATCACGTTCGGCATCGTAGGGACGACATGGTAGTGGACTGATAGACTTGAATGAAGCAAACCCAGTGGTTATGAACTCACTCAAAACATCGCATCCTGCAACTACCACATGTTTACATTTCCCTGAAACCAATAAATCCCGCGCGACAACAAAAGCCGAGACTCCAGATATGCATGCGTTGGATATTACGATCGGACTGTTTACACAATTAAAATGATTCGCCACATGCTGTACCGAGGTATACAGGAATGTTCTGGATGAAATTTCATCATCACCATCGGCCAGCAGTTCCACATTTCCTTTGGTAGTGGACACGATCAACTGTACCTGACCATCAGACAATGACACAGGAGAAGCTTCGAGAACATTGTAGAGTTGTTCTATAAGAAAGGACTCAAAGCGAGTATAACCTTCTACCAACTCTACATCTGCGACTCCCACATGCATAGAGAACGAATCATTATATCTTAACCCGCTCTCATTATTATACATAGCAGTTACGGTCTCAGCTTTATCACCAAGACACGTACGCAGTGAAGCTGCTCCTATATATATATTTACTCCTTTGCCAGCCATTTTGTTTTCCACTCCGTAAAGAACGCAGGATTATTCAATGCCATATTGCCATCACTATCCACAAAAACCTGAACGCTACTACCTCTCGCGACTAATGCTCCATCACTCTGACGACGGATGACATATTCAAAGCATAATTTAGCTGCGACAGAATCTATATAACGAGTTTCGATAACAGCGACATCATTTATCGTTAAGGGAGCGATATATTGCAATTGCAAATCAACAATCGGAGCAGTATAGCCATTACGATAGAAATCCAAATATCCAATGCCAGGGAACTCTCTTCCGAAAGCTTCCCGACCATCTTCCAGATAGCGTACATATTCACCATGCCATACTACATGCATAGAGTCCACCTCACTGAACCGCACCTTTGTAAAGGTGACGGTTGTCAACGAAGGCTGTTGGTTTCCTATCTTACGGTTACGCTTAATCATTGATCTAAAAATATTTTCATTTTGCAAGTTGCCGCCTCCTTGCCATTGACAACGCAGTGAGCCTTTATAAGTGTGATGTTAAAAACCTCTTGCAGAATCTCCACTGTGGTTGATATAGTATCCCCCACTCTAGGATTTTCAATAAGTTTGAAATCATTTACAGAACCAATATACCCAATGGGAATCGGCATATCCTTCGCTTTAAAGATATAACCGACCCTTGCCGCTGCAGATTGAGCAATGTGTTCTATAAGGCCACACTCTGAGAACTCGCCATTATCGACAAAGATGTTGTCCTCCGATATTGTGAACTCTGTTCTTGACACATTATCCTCAATGCCAAGAAACTTGTCCACCATTACAATAGGACGTCGTTGTGGAATCAGTTCCAATATGTTACTGCAGTTACACATTACATTTTTTACAAATCATGATAGAATGACCCAAGCCCAAACCATCAACAATACGTTCAACTTCCAAACCAGCATTATTAACGCATCGTTCCATATCATCAGAGTGATACATCTTGCTATTACCATTAGCCAATGCGGTAAAGTATATGCTTGTCAGAGTGAGACAATAGGCTGCCGTTTCATACTTTTGTCTATCCCAGAAAGTCTCCATAATGTAAAGACGTGAATTTTCATCCATAGACTCAGCAGCACGACGACAAATACTTGTTACCTCGTCCTCAGAGAAGCAATCCAAGAACTGGCTCATCCAAATAACATCAAATGCAGGTGTGGGGAACTTCACGTTCTCGTCCAACAAGTTGCCACCATACCCATGTATACGATCTGCACCCTCTTTCCCTGCAGTTTGCTGACGCATCATCTCCAATTGCTGGGGAAGGTCCATAATGGTTACCTCAACATCTTTGTTGTATCCCACGCATTGCATAGCCCAACGACCGGTGTTACCACCCACATCAAGCAAGCGACGTACCTTCTTCTCGCCATCAAAGATAATCTTCAAAGCTGCAGCAAAAGACTCATCTGAGTAGAAGTGGTCAAAACCAAACCAACTCTTCTGTACCTCTGCAGGAAGACTTGACAATCCTTCATAGATAGTAGGCCACTCTCCAAACACCTTCAATCCCGAAGGCTTACCTTCGATTAAGGCATCCTCCAAATGGAACAATCCGAGGTAGTTCACATCATGATTAAAGTTCATGTTTGCTTTTGCCATAGGATCATTAAGAAGGAACCAACCTGCTTTCGAGATAAAGAATTTATCGTCTGAGGTGATAACAGTTCCGATAGACAACGAAGCCTCAAGAAGCACCTGTACCGCGTAATTAGACAACTTGGTGTACTCAACAATTTCTGCCTGTGTTACACCTTTGTGGTTGTTTGACAAGTACTCCAAAATACCAAACTTCACCATCAAGCGGGAAACTTGGAACACCATAGGTGCAAATGAGATTTCTTGAGCTAATCGTTGTGCCTCTAATGCAGTCTTTTGCTCCTTGCAATAGACATCAGCAAGTGGTTGTGTAAGTTTCATATCTTATACTTTTTCTATATTCCAAAAATCGTAAAAATTAAACCATTGACGAGGATATTCACGCATCACCTTCTCCAATGATCGGGTATATTGCTCCAGCACCATCTCTGGAGATGTTTTTCTATCGGCAACAGCCTCCTCGAACATAAATCTGTAAGTACGCCCGGCCTCTCTCATTGAATAGTAGAATACGATAGGAACTCGGCATTTGGTTGCAATCTTGAATACACCCAGAGGGAATTTTGCAGGTGCTCCGAGAAATTCCGTTGTGGCTATATGGTCCTGTGCCATATATCTATCGCCATTAAAACAGATATACTCACCATTATTCAAAGCAATTTTGATCTGAAGCATCGCCTCGATAATATCGTGGTTGAGAGGAATGATCTTATAGTTGTTCTCCTTATTGGCATTTTCATCAAGCACCTCCTTGATCTGTTTGTGTTCAGCATCAAGCATCACAATGTTGATATTCTTGCCATATGAACCGAAGAATCCAGCACCAGCCTCCCAACAGCCAATGTGTGCACCTATCATAACGACACCCTGACCGCCATTCAGTATTTCCAAAAAACGGTCATAATTGTCAAACTTGTAGTTGTACTTATCAGTCATGCCACCCTTCATGGCCACTCTATCTATCAGAGTCTGACCAAATACAAAATAATGGCAATATAGTCCCTTGACTGATGCCCACACACTAAGTTTTCTGATTTGGCGGTTGTATTTCCAGATAGCCTTTGTCGCCTTTGGAGCGAAAGGGATAAAATAGATTACTATGAGTGCCAAGAGACAATAAGCACAGCGAATCCCGAGAAGCCGAATGGTGTATACAAAGAACTGATACCCGAAGCGGCCTCCTCTGGATTTACCATCCCACTGTCTATCCGAACTCTTAGCCATTGATCTTACGATTCAACAAATCGTAGAAGTCTGCGAATGTTGCCACTCCCACAAAATCAGGACCAGTCAAGGTCACCCCAAAATTCTGCTCTACGAGCACCACTACATCAACCAAGTCAAGGCTATCCAAGCCCAAAGTATCCTTCAACGATGCATCGGGAGTGATTTCAGACTGTTCGATTTCAAATTCCTCAGCAAGCACTACGGTTGCTTTTTCAATAATTTCTTCAAGTGTCATAATTGAGTTTTATTTAAGTTTCTTAATAATTAGCGTTGAATTTGTACCTCCAAATCCGAATGAGTTGCTCAAAAAGGCATCAAATTCCATGTCAACTCTTTGGGCCGGGATATTGATATGTGCAGAAGCCTCGTCAGGTTCCTCGAAGTTGAGATTGGCTGCAATGAAATTATTCTGCATCATCAGTACGGAATAAACGACCTCGCTGGCTCCTGCCATCCACATTTCATGACCTGTAAATGATTTAGTGGAAGCAACATAGGGCTTATGTTCACCAAACACCTCAGCTATGGCCTTGGCTTCATTCAAATCGCCAATGGGTGTTGAGGTAGCATGAGCGTTGACATACTTAATATCTTTAAGGTCTATTTGGGCATCACGAATAGCCATCTGCAGAGAGCGTTTAGGCCCATCAACATTGGGGACAGAGATATGGTCACCATTAGATGAGAAACCATAGCCTACAACCTCAGCCAAGATGGTTGCACCTCGTTTAATAGCTGACTCATAACTCTCGAGAATCACCGTAGCAGCACCACCACTAGGCACCAATCCATCTCGATTCTTGTCAAAAGGACGTGAAGCCTTTGTGGGGTCATCTTCACGTGTTGAGAAGGCATTGAGTGCATCGAAGTTACCAACCGAATACTTGTTCACCTCTTCAGCACCACCACAAATGACACATTCCTGTAGGCCTTGCTTGATAAGCATGTATCCCATACCAATGGCATGCGAACCGCTGGCACAAGCTCCCGAAACCGTAAAGTTGATACCGCGCAGATTAAAGATTGTCGAAAGATTCATCGTAATGGTCGAATTCATTGACTGAAAGATATTACCTGAACCCACCAATACGGTCTTCTTCTTCTCTCGGATTATGTCAACACCTTCAATGACAGCCTCTGCGCTACTATCGTTTCCGTACAAGATACCCACCTCATTGTTGAGCAAGTACTCACTGTCGATATTAGCTTGATTCAATGCTTCTAAAGTAGCAAGATATGCATATTGACCATGTTCCGGCAAACATAAACGTTGACGGCGGTCCAACAAACCCTTCAAATTGGGTTTTTCCAATATACCGCAAAGTGAAGAGCGGTATCCCATTTCTTTACGATCCAGTGCTATGCCAATGCCCGATTTGCCATCAAACAAGGATTGCAAAACTTCTTCTTTGTTTTTTCCTATGCAGGAATAGATTCCCATTCCTGTAATAACTACTCTTTGTGACATATTAGGTATAAATTCCTCCGTTTATAGATATTACTTCTCCTGTTATATATGCAGCCGCATCAGAGACTAAGAATGCAACAAGTTCGGCAACCTCCTCAGCCTCTCCAAAACGTCCCATAGGTACATGCTTCTTCAATTCTGCCTCATTAAGGTCTGCCGTCATATCGCTCTTGATAAATCCGGGTGCCACAGCATTAACCGTGATGCGCTTTTTTGCGACCTCTTGCGCCAATGCCTTTGTTGCAGCTATCAGTCCACCTTTTGCAGCAGAGTAATTGGTTTGACCGGGCATTCCTTTAATACCCGACAATGATGCTACGTTTACAATACGTCCCCATTTACCCACAAGCATATCCTTCAATAAGGGTTGGGTAACGTTATAAAAGCCATCGAGCGATATAGACAGTACACTACGCCAGTCTTTCTCCTCCATCCACATCATCAAGTTATCCTTGCGGATACCTGCATTATTTACGATTACAGAGATATAATCCTCTGGATGTCTGCTCTTCCACAGAAGGAGAGCATCAGCAGTCATTCCACTATCACTAACATCAAAAGGCAACAATTCACTCTTACCTCCTAAACGCGTAATCTCATCCGCGGTCTGTAAGGCAGCCTCGTCGTTTGAGGCATAATTGATGATAACAGAGAACCCTTGTGTGGCCAACTTAATAGCGATAGCTCGTCCTATGCCACGACTGGCTCCAGTCACCAATGCATATTTTGTAGTGCTCATATATGATTGTATTATTTCTTCAACATGCTCATCACAGCAGCAATTTCCTGGTATTTTGGTGTATCCTCAACAAAGACAGGTACTATCGCACGCACTTGATCATACAATTCGCGTGTCACGGGAGACAATTTATCTGCAATCTTCAAGCAATCAACAGCTTGCACCAAGGCCATCATGTGGATAGCCATCACCTGGAAGCTATTTTCAATTACTTGCTGACAAAGCAGAGCAGAGTTGGTACCCATAGATACAATATCCTGATTGTCATTATTGTTAGGGATAGAATGCACATACATCGGATTAGACAATGTTTGACACTCAGCAGTAGTCGAAGTCGCCGTAAACTGTGAAGCCTGCAAGCCATAGTTCAATCCCAACACACCAAGGTTGACAAACGGAGGCAAAATACCATTGATACGATCATGGAACAGATAGTTCATCTGACGTTCAGCGAGCATGGTCATCTTGGTCACAGCAATCTTGAGTTTGTCCATCTCAAATGACACATAGTCCCCATGGAAATTTCCACCATGGATAACAGTCTTCCCATGCGGATCAACTATAGGATTATCGTCAGCAGAGTTGAGTTCGTTGATTAGCACCTTCTCTGTATTCTTGATAGTATCCCACACGGGGCCGAGGATCTGAGGAATGCAACGCAATGAATAGTAAGGCTGCACCTTATGTTCAAAAGTCTCTTCTTTGTGGGTCTGATACAACTCCTCTTCACGGTTGCGTAACATACGACTTCCAGCTGACATCTCTCGCATCATCTTAGCAATCTCCTGCTGTCCTTCATGATGTTTCACACCGTTGAGGGTTTCAGACATCAGGTCATCATACGAAGAAGCGATTTCATTCATCAACACTGAAGCCTTCAGTTCCCAATCAAGCAGGCGTTTTGCATTAAACAGGTTAACCATTCCAATACCTGTCATCACAGCGGTACCATTGGTCACAGCCAATCCCTCGCGCACATACATCTTCAAGGGTTCTAAGCCCAATTCAGCAAACACCTCAGAGGTCATGCGACGCTCTCCTTTGTAGAAGACCTCACCTTCACCAATCAAAGCCAGCGCAATATGAGCCAACTGCACCAAGTCACCACTTGCACCGACGCTACCATGACGAGGAATTACGGGATAGATCTCACGATTGAGGAACTCCACCAGCAACTCACATGTTTGCACATTAACTCCAGAGTGAGCCTGCATGAATGTCATCAAACGAGCGAGCATCGCAGCTCGCACACATATAATAGGCAAAGGCTCGCCTGCACCTGTAGAGTGGCTGCGAATAATGTTATATTGCAATTCATTCAAGTGCTCATCATCAATACGCCACTGAGCCATCGGACCAAATCCCGTATTGATACCATAGATCACCTTATCCTTTGAGAAGTTCTCCAGAAACTCAAAACAGAGACGAACATCCTCCTTCGCCCCGTCGCTTATTTCTACCTTACTTTTACATTCAACAATAGAGCGTACATCCTCTATCCCAATGTTTCTCCCTATAATCATATTTTTATTATTTAAACATTTTGCGCAAGCTTTCCCCAAAGGACAATACGTGCAAATTAATAGCTGGCAAAGTTAAAAAACATTAATTGAAATTCAAAACCTTTAGCAACAATATTATTATCTTAAACTATATGTAGTTTGCATAAAATCTATAGAAAGACTCCAATTATTCTCTTTATAGACGAGAAAAAATCTCTTTAAGAGATTACAAAAAAAGCCTTTCTGCAATTTTGCTAAAACCTTAAGGCTTTTTCTCACCTACCATCACGCGCCATCGCACCTGCCATTTTCACTCGCCGCAGGTGCCTTTTTAAAGAGTAAAATAATTTAATTTTTACCCTGGCAAGGATTATAAATTGAGAATTAAAAATTAAATCAACATCTCGACTCTCGTTTCATCATCATTTTCGTAGTAGCAGAGTCCGCGACTTCTTGCCAAGCCAAAAATAAAAACCAATTACTCAGCAAATTCAATCTTCAGCTGGCGACATTCACCATGGAAACAAAATAGACTAAACAACTTAGACAATAGAGAAGAACACTTTTTAGCAAAAACGAGGGTGTGCCTTGACACACCCTCGCTCTAAAGCATTGCGCTATACTTTTTCTAAGTATTTAAAGTCGAACTTTTAGAATCTAAAATTAATACCAGCCTTTAACCATGAAAGTCCATAGCCTGACTCAAGATTAGCGGCAAAAGAATCTGTAAACCAATAGCGAGCACCTATTGACACATCATAAAAAAGAGGGAAAGGATAAATAGGTGCGGGATCCTTAGTAGAAGTAATATTCCAACCCAAAGAAACTGTTGCATAAATATCCAACTCCTCCAAATCTGAGAAATCATAATGGAGGTACCCCTTAGCAGCTACAATAACAGAAGAATACTTATATTCATTACTATAATCTTCCGTATAAGCAAGAATACCACCAACACCTAAACAGAAACCATCTATATCAAAAAGTCCTTCTAACAAACCATGCTCATATTCAAGGGTAATGGGAGGAAGAGCCTTCATTGTAGGATAAACAGTATTACCCAAACCAATGTTTACGCCCAAAATCATTTCACCCTTCTGCACCTGTGCACTTGCTCCAAACGCTAAAAGCACAGCTACTGCCAATGCTAAGAACTTTTTCATAATTTCCGTTTTAAAGTTTTTAATAGTTTTTT
>JAEIGA010012065.1_pt1 | contig 13112 bp, 10 predicted proteins | sample 9270691 | NCBI WGS metagenome assembly JAEIGA01 (sample SAMN17057246, study PRJNA624740) | gut metagenome | biome: biome; isolation source: fecal sample | host: Bos grunniens | place: China: Xizang | collected 2019 | reverse complement strand
GCTGTACGATAACTACTACCGCCTCATAAAGCCGAAGGATTTCGACGCATCGAAGAAATATCCTGTAATCGTGTATGTCCAGGACAACAGAGGCACAGAAAACCGCGGTCTCGCATTCGAGCAGGCTATACACGGCCAGTGCGGACAGGCTGAGATGGCTGACCAGATGGAAGGCGTGAAAATGCTGATGGAACTGCCATATGTGGACAAGGACCGCATCGGAGTGCACGGATGGAGCTACGGTGGATTCATGACCATCTCATTGATAACCAATTATCCGGATGTATTCAAGGTGGGAGTGGCCGGAGGACCGGTAATCGACTGGAAATGGTACGAAGTAATGTACGGCGAACGCTACATGGACCACCCGGACGTCAATCCGGAAGGATATGCAAAGACCAGCCTCATCAACAAGGCAAAGGACCTGAAAGGCAAGCTGCTTATCTGTCAGGGAGTAATCGACAATGTGGTGCTCTGGCAGCACAGTCTCAGCTTCATACGCGAATGCATCATCAACAACGTACAGGTGGATTACTTCCCTTATCCGCGTGCAGAACACAATGTGATGGGCAAGGACAGGGTGCATCTGCACGAGAAGATATCCATGTATTTCGAAGACTATCTTTAAGAGGTTCGGAATGATGGGGTTTGTCCATTAAACAGGCTAAATCACTTATTAGCCGCCGGCGAAACGGATGTCCCGATTCCAATGATGAATTTCCCCACGACAAATGATGCCTGCACTCCGAACGAGAACACTTCTGGAGTAGCAGGCATTACTATTGCAGCCCCGTCTCCGGAAGGACGCGGATAAAGCACAGGGGTATATACCGATACTGACTGGAAATATTGTGACCAGAGGATTATGGAAAGGATAGCTGAGGGATGATATATGAACCCTTCACGCGTCCCCATTCCCCAGTTGTTGCCCATCACACCCATCTGGGCTCCGTAGAGTATGCCTGACATGAAATAGAATCCGCGGAAAATCTTCAGGGCATTGCCCAGAAACATCTGGCGCGTGATATAGAGTTGCGGGATATCTATGACATTGCGGCCTTCCAGTGACGAAAAGAAATGGTCTGGATGAGGTCGGGTATATTCCCCAGCCCCTATGATGCCGTTGTATCCGCTAACCGGAATGACATGCACCTGAGGCACAGGCAACGGTGCATATATCCAAGGCTGGAGCCCCACAAGACGTGCACGCGGGATAAATAGTGAAGGTGAAAGAAAATCCGGAATAGGTTTCGGATATGACTCCGGATAGTGTGATGGAGGGTCCTGAGACATCTCTCCATCATGAATCGGCATAATAGTCGTGCCATTCCCGGCTGAATCTTGAGCCGAGATTATCAAGGATGGAATAACCATCAGAGCAAGTGAAAATATATAGCGCAACATAATATCTGTTATCAAAGATTTATACTAACTTTGCAAAGTTTCGGCCATCGGGGAAATATATAAGCCCATGATCCTGAAAGACTATAAAACGGACATAAAATGAAATCTATAAGAGACGTATATAAGATAGGTAAAGGCCCTTCAAGCAGCCATACGATGGGACCATTCAAGGCTGTAAGGAACTACCTCGAAAACCACCCGGATGCAGAGAATCTCCACGTCACCCTATATGGTTCCCTCGCAGCAACAGGAAAGGGACACCTTACCGACACAGCTATAGAGGAAGCATTTTCCACATGGAAGACTACTGACCGCGAGACCCTTGAAAACAAGGAAAAACGCGAAGGCAATGTTGAAATCGTATGGATGCCGAAGGAATCTCTCCCCGAACACCCTAACGGCATGAAAATCGGCATTAAGGTATCTGACGGCACAGTCACTGACCAATGGACATACTACAGCATCGGTGGAGGCGACATCATATGCATCGAGAAGCCGATCGCAGGGAAGCAGGAAGAAAGCATCTATGAGCTGACTACTCTCACAGATATCATGAACTGGTGCAACCGCACCGGAAAGACATACTGGGAATTCGCCCAGGAACATGAAGACAGCAGCACATGGGAACATCTGGAGCTTGTGTGGAAAGTCATGAGGAAGGCTGTAGAAAGAGGTATCGATCAGGAAGGAGCTCTTCCGGGGCCGCTGAATCTCAGAAGAAAGGCTTCAAGCTACTTTATCAGAGCCGAAGGTTATGGCGATGTACTCCGCACCAGAGGACTGATATTCGCATATGCCCTTGCAGTCAGCGAGGAAAACGCATGCGGAGGTACCATAGTCACAGCACCGACCTGCGGATCATGCGGAGTAATGCCCGGAGTGTTATATCACCTCCAGAAGACCTATAACTTCAGCGACCAGAGAATAATAAGAGCACTTGCCACAGCCGGAATAGTCGGCTCCGTGGTAAAGCATAATGCATCTGTATCAGGTGCGGAAGTGGGATGTCAGGGAGAAGTGGGAGTCGCATGTGCGATGGCTGCTGCTGCCGTGACCCAACTCATGGGAGGCAGTCCCTCACAGATAGAATATGCTGCAGAAATGGGACTCGAGCACCACCTCGGACTCACATGTGACCCTGTATGCGGACTGGTACAGATTCCTTGCATCGAGAGGAATGCCTATGCTGCCGCACGCGCTCTTGACGCCAGCATCTATGCACTTTACACAGACGGACGACACAGAGTGTCATTTGACCAGGCTGTAAAGGTTATGAAGCAGACAGGAAAAGACCTCCCGTCCCTCTACAAGGAAACCAGCGAAGGTGGACTAGCCAAGGAATTCGAATAATATGAGAAAGTTCGACACATGTTTCTTTGAACGCTACGCCCGGATCACTCTTGAAACAATTCTGGGCGAAGAGTTCGGAGCGCTTGTAAACAAAGACAGGCCCGACCTGCAGATGCCGGACATGTCGTTGGGCATAGAAGTGACCAGAGCCATGGAACCTGACAAAGACGTGGCTCAGGCGATGCTTAAGGAAATGGCCGGACTTCCAGTCAAAGAGGAAGACCGGGAAGAAGTAGATCAGATCCTGCAATCCGGATACGGTTATGGTCTTCAGAACGGAAGATATGTCGGACACCTCGAATATGAATACTGGGCGCTCGCCCAACCGCTGCGACGCATCATCGAAAGCAAGGTCAGCAAGGTAGGTTCCGGATTCTACGGCAATTTCGAGCAATACGGCCTCTACATATTCTGCAAGGACAATCTGTCAGTTGAGGAAGTAATCCTCACCATGGAATACACCAGCGACCTGCAGCGTCATCTCGACATCAAATACTCTACAATGTACCTGTCACTGATAGATAGGCTCTACGTCTGCGACCTTACTCAAGTCGACAGACTCCACCACCCTACAAAATGCACATCCTACGAGATAAGCCGCAGGATGTGCAAGGAATTCTTCATTAAATCTCTAGCCTAAAGGTTTGCTGTCCTTGCAGCCACTTCCGCTGCTACTTTAGCAAAGTTTTGGCTCAACGTAAAATTCCGGTTGTTTTGCATTTTCTGGTTCACCGGCACAAAGCATGCTGCGCGAGCCCTTTGGCGTAGCTCGCGCAGCTTGCTTTGAGCCGCTGGCTGGCGTATTTGCCAGCTGCGGTGCCCCGCACTACGCAAAGATCTTAGCTAGTCTGAAGATAAAGAACGGTATATCCCTGACACCTCTGAACTGCGCTCTGAACGCCATTACTTTCGCATTTATACCCTGGTCTATGGTTTCAGGAATTTGCCAACTGTTTTCTGGGACGGAGCGACATTTGATTGGGGCGTCGCAAAAGTATGGTCCTCGCATAGCATCGCTACATAAAATCGGCATTTCGTGTAGCGATGGTGCCCAATTTGCTTCATTTGGGACTATTTTTAGGACCATTGCTACAACAAACAGGCTTTTTATGTAGCGATGGTGTCCGAAACGTAAAGCCGATACAAAGCAAATCTCGGCCACATATAGAACCGAATTTGTGGCCGGCACCGGCACAATCTATCTATTTATCAATATCTTTCTTTTAAAACACCAATCTTGCCCCTGTTGCTTCAAGTAGCTTGAGCAGCCTTATTTGCTTCTTCAAAGAAACCATACTTCTCCAAGGCCTTGATGCTCATGTAAGTTGTCGGAAGCCACATACCGCCAGTCCAATAGTTTCCGTCCGGATCGAACTGCTCATCATCTCTCGATACTGAAGGGAACGGCACCTCGCCACCAAGTTTATTGTCCTGAAGAGCGAAACGCACCATCTGCTCCGCCTGTTCATGCGAAGGAATCTCAGCCGACATCGGCCAGAATGAGGTAGGAGTCAAGATGCGGATCTTTGACTGATCCTCTTCCTTGATGTCATAATAGCACTTATCCTGCTCATCCCAGTAATATTTATTGATCTTTCCCTTCAGCATTATTATTTATTACAAGGATTCTTCGTTTTTCTACCACGATTCCACCTTTCACATCAATAGCACAAAAGCCAGCCGCATCTTAAACGATACGACTGGCTTTATACTTCGTTCTGAGATTCCAGCTATTGCAGCTTCTGCTTCTCCTCTTCTGTCAGATTCAAAGCCTGTGCAATCAGATCGACAGACATTCCTGACTCCAGAAGTTGCCTGATAGTCCTGACGCGACCTTCTTCTCTGCCTTCTTCTCTGCCTTCTTCTCTGCCGACCGCCAACCCATCATTATAAGCATCTTCTTCGTGTTCGCGCATGATGTTGCGCATTTCCTCTTCCTTTGTCATAAGCACTTTGTATATATCCTTTTTCTCAGGAGACCATTTTGCCATATAGGCCTCCTTGTACAATTCTTCAAGTTCCGTTCCCTCTATACCGCAAGGCTGCTTTTCTAACAGATACATATTCTTCAGGCTGTAAAGCCATCTCTCCACCATAGTCTCACATTCATCATACTCCTTTCTGAATCGATACAAATCTACAAAAATCAGATTCACATTATCCCCCAACAAACGACCAGTATCAATACTCCTGAAAACATAGTGAGCTATATGCTTTTCTGCATCCAAACCAGATCCCCCAACTATCTCGCTTGGAAAATTAAGGAAACAGAAAACAAACACCGGAGCAAAATTATAATCCCAATCCTTATGAAGAACTTCTTTCTGATATTTCCGTTCAACCTTAGCCTGATCCATCACTGAACGCGAGGCATAATACACTGCACGTTTATGGAAATAATGCTGGCTCCACATCTGCATTTCCACAAGAAATCGGCTGCCGCCACGATCCTTGCAATAAACATCAAAGACAGACTTCCCATCTTCCTGACTTCAACATCCTGGATGCCTCCGTCTCTGTTCTTTTCCTTCATCATGGTCATAAATTTTAACAGGGCACTATATACCCCTTTGAAAAAATCTATGACCCCTTCTCCCGGCAAATATACTTTTTGTCACAAGGTTTTCAAACAGCATAGTGCAGATTTTTCTCTTTTTTATATAAAGTTTTTCTCTTTTTTATAGTCTTTGCGTTTTTTTATAAAGATTCAACAAAATCCGAGTAAACCTACATTTGCTTTGAACTGATTATTTAAGCGATAGATATGTTAACAAAACAACTCCTTGCATCACTGCTTGCATTAACAATTTTTCAGCATGCACCAGCAAAGAAAACAAATGGACAGACGGTCACAGCGGCGGATATACCCCGTATGGCTTTTAGAATGCCCTGACATATCTTGCGGCGACATGGTCATAGAGGCTCTGATCCGGAACGCGGATGGGTGCTGGAAGAAGCCGACACTACTTCACCAGACGAAGAGAAATGCGGGCACGGTCGAGATCTACGGAGAGGACCGAAACCTTCACTTGCTGGTGGAGTTTCAGGACGCGTGAAGGGTCTGCAAGGCCCTTTACGCCCATCTGCGATACGTGGATCAGACCGTTCTGCTTGATTCCCACATCCACAAAAGCTCCGAAAGCCGTGATATTCGTCACTATTCCAGGAAGCTCCATTCCGGCGTGAAGGTCCTCAATGATATGGATATCATGAGCGAATTCAAACTCCTGAGCTGACTCGCGAGGGTCGCGACCGGGCTTTCGCAGCTCGGCAATGATATCATTGACCGTAGGAAGTCCGAAATCCCCTCCGACATAATTCTCAGGCACAATCCTTCCGCAAAGATCGGTATTGCCGACAAGCTCCTTGGCAGAAACTCCCAGGTCGGCAGCCATCCTGTCCACTATATGATAAGCTTCAGGGTGCACAGCCGAATTATCCAGAGGATCGCTGCCTCCCTGAATCCTGAGGAAGCCAGCACACTGCTCAAAAGCCTTCTCTCCGAGCCTCTTCACCTTCAGAAGCTCACGGCGCGAATTATATGCCCCATGCTTGCTTCTATAATCAACGATATTATCTGCCAGAGCCGGTCCGATACCTGAAACATAGCTCAAAAGGTAGCTGCTGGCGGTATTCAGATTCACACCCACGCTATTCACGCAGCTTTCCACAGTATTGTCAAGTTTCTCACGTAGAAGATTCTGGTCCACATCATGCTGATACTGCCCCACTCCCAACGACTTAGGGTCAATCTTCACAAGTTCGGCGAGGGGATCCATCAGACGACGCCCGATAGACACGGCGCCGCGTACCGTCACATCATAATCCGGAAACTCCTCACGTGCCACCTCGGAAGCTGAATATATCGAAGCCCCGTCCTCGCTCACAGTAAACACACGCACACCTGACGGCAGAGGCACACGCTTGATGAAATCCTCCGTCTCGCGGCTCGCAGTACCGTTTCCGATAGCTATGACCTCAACCCCATACTTCTGCACCATAGCCGAAACTGACTGGATGGCCTTCACCTTCTCACTCACAGGAGGATGAGGGAAAATAGCCTCATTATGCAGGAGATTCCCTTGCTCGTCCAGACACACCACCTTGCAGCCTGTCCTGAAACCAGGATCTATCGCCATAACCCTCTTCTGTCCCACAGGCGGATCAAGCAGAAGTTGGCGGAGATTATCTCCAAAAATCCTTACCGACTCTATATCAGCACGTTCCTTAGCTTCCTTAAGAACCTCATTCGAGATTGAAGGCTCAAGAAGTCTTTTGAACGCATCGTCAAAAGCCATATGTATCTGCTCAGCAAGCGCAGCAGAAGGATACCTCCTTTCCTGACAGAAATCATAATATATCTTCTTGCCGCACTTCTCTGCGTCAGCATCAATCTTCACACTCACAAACCCCTCAGCCTCAGCGCGAAGAAGTCCGAGAAGATTATGAGGGGCTATACGGTCAAGAGGACATGAATACTCGAAATACATCTTATATTTCTGGGCCTCGGCCCCTGCTGCCTTCTTTGAAGCCTTCGACACCACCCTTCTGGTCCTGAAAATCTGTCTGAGAGTCTCCCTCACCGAAGCTGTCTCGCTGAGCCTTTCTGCTATGATGTCACGGGCTCCAGCCAATGCATCTTCCACAGTAGCCACCTTCTCATTCAGGAACTTGCGGGCCTCAGCATAAGGATCACCCAAAGCCACCGAATACATCCTGTCCGCCAAAGACTCAAGTCCTGCTTCCTTGGCAGCAGTCGCACGGGTGCGTCTCTTAGGCTTATAAGGCAGATAAAGGTCCTCAAGTTCACGTGCATCTACACAATTCTCTACAGCCTGGCGCAGCTCAGGTGTCAAAGCCTCTGCCTGAGCGATGTTCTCCAGAACGGTAGCCTTGCGCTTGTCCATCTCTGCAAACACATCATTCCAATGTCTCACCTCAGCCACAGCCACATCGTCCAGACCTCCTGTCCTTTCCTTGCGGTATCTGCTGATGAACGGAATAGTAGCTCCCTCCTCAAAGAGACAGACGCAATTCTCCACCTGCCAATCCTTGATCTGAAGGCGTTCAGCTATATAGCTGATATAAATATCTTTAATCATGTGAAACCTGTTTGAGCTGCTCGCGATAAGCAGAGAATATCTTTGATTTTGACACGAAGCCTATATATGTCCTGTCGTGGTCCACCACCGGAAGATTCCACGCCCCGGTCTGCTCGAACTTGATCATGACACTATCCATCTTGTCATCCACATACACATAAGCCGGAGCCGAGCGCATGAAATTATACACATGAAGACTGTCATACTGGTCGTACTTGAACATATCGCGGCGTATATCCTCCAAAGACACATAGCCCTGGAAATGATTCCTTGAATCTATCACCGGGAATATATTTCTCTTCGACTTGGACACCACATCCACAAGCTCGCGCATGGTGGCATCAATCTTCACCGTGCAGAAATCCGACTCGATATGGTCAGAAGTCTTCAGAAGCGTAAGCACAGCCTGGTCGCTATCGTGAGTCAGGAGCTCTCCCTTCTTTGCAATTCGCTTTGTGTAAATGGAATATGGCTCTATAGTCCTTGTGACCGCATAAGAAATCGTAGCCGTAATAATCAGAGGGATAAGCAGTTCGTATCCTCCCGTCATGTCCGCTATAAGGAAGATGGCAGTCATCGGAGCCTGCATGACACCTGCCATCAGACCGGCCATGCCTACGAGTACGAAATTCTGCTCCGGAACCAGTTCCCCTCCGGCAATAAGATTGATGGTACGCGACACCACGAAGCCGGCAATCGCACCGATGAACAGCGTCGGACCGAATGTACCTCCCACGCCACCGCCTGCATTGGTAAACGACATCGAGAACACCTTCAGCAGCAGCACCAGCAGGAAGAACACCGGCACAAGCCACGCCTTCCTCAGCAGGAATGCCAGAACAGTCTGTCCCTCAAGGTCTATGGTGCCTCCGTTCAGAAGCTCATGAAGATATTCATATCCTTCTCCGAACAAAGGCGGAAACAGAAATATCAGAAGTCCCAGACACACAGCAGATATGCCCCAGCGTACAAACGGCTTCTGAATACTCTTGATCTTATCCTCGAGCCAAAGGGTCATCCTTGTGAAATACACCGAACATGCGGCGCAGAACAGGCCGAGTATCAGATAATAAGGTATATTCCCGAGCACAAAAGGTGAAATGGTGCACTCGAACGGAGGCTGGCTGCCGAAGACCGCATACGACACCACCGTTGCCGAAATAGTAGAAAGCAGCAGCGGAAGGATCGAACTCATGGAGATATTGAAAAGGAGGATCTCCAATGTGAAGAGCACGCCGGCAAGAGGAGCCTTGAATATGCCTGCCACGGCACCTGCGGCACCGCAACCCAAAAGGATAGTCATATTCTTATATGACAGCCCCATATACCTGGCCACATTTGAGCCGATGGCCGCTCCTGTATATACTATAGGGGCCTCAGCTCCGACGGAACCTCCGAAACCGATGGTCACCGACGAGGCCAGCATTGACGACCACATGTTGTGGGGACGTATCTTGGACTCGTTCTTGGACACAGCCAGAAGCACCTTGGTCACTCCGTGTCCGATATTGTCCTTGATAACATAACGTACAAACAGCATGGCCAGAAGCATTCCGGCACCCGGATACACAAGATACAGGAGGTTGAATGCAGAACCTCCGAACCATGAGGTCAGGCCATGATGAATGAAAAGGATGGCAGATTTCAGGGTAACAGCAGCAAGTCCGCAAGACACGCCCACGAAAAGCGACAGGATAATCATCACATCCCTCTCATTCATCTTCTTTAAAAGACGTCTGAGAGGTGCAAGAATATCCTTTATTATAAATATTACCCTGGCCATCGCTGAAGGTTAAAAAAACCGGACGGGAGAAATCGCCGTCCGGTCCATATCAATACATTATTCTCCGTCTGCGACGTCGTCGTCACCGTTGGAATACTGAGAGATATTGTCATCCGGAAGGCTGTCGCCATCATTTCCTTCTGTGTCATCTCCGTCCTCGCCATCAAGCCAGCGCTCCAGATCCTCGGCGTCGTCCGTCTTTACCTTTATCTTTACAAGATATATTGCATCCGGTATCTCTATGGTAACCGCATAGAATGATGTGCCGTCCGGCTTATCATACTTTACAAGATCCGGAAAATAATCAGAGTATCCCTTAGGATACTTCTCCACAAATGCTGCAGCCAGTTCATCAGACATATTCTCATAGCTGACTACTGCCCTCCTCTTAGGTGTAACTGTCATATCTGTAAAATCTTTATTCAGGTTAGTACTTGGAAATCCGGTGCAATTATAGAACGTTTTTTTGAATTGAGCAACACTGAAGGCACTTTTTTACAAAAAATCACCTTCCCTTGCGACGGAAGAAAAATGACTTCTGCTCCTTCTTTCTTTCTATATCCCTCTCTACAAACACTTTCTGCAGATTCTTAGGGTCCATTCCGGTGTAGAACATCACAGAAGATGTAGTCATAGGAGTCGGAGTGAAATCCTGCACCTGATCCATATAAAGTCCCTGAAGAGCAGGCTTCGAAGCCAACCTCTTCATCTCCCTCATGCCGCATCCGGGATGACCTGAAATAAAATACGGCACCAGTTCGCACTTGCGTCCGCTGGAAGCCACCACCCGGTCGAACTCTGCCCTGAGCCTCTCGAACAGACGGAATGAAGGCTTGGCCATCAGCTTCAGCACATCATCCTCAGTGTGCTCGGGAGCCACTTTCAGACGTCCTGAAGTGTGGTTCTGCACCAGCTCCTTGAAATAAGGATATGATGTCTCGTCAATGAATCCGTCCTCATCCAGGAACAGGTCATATCTGATGCCGCTGCCTATATATGCATGTCTGATCCCCTTCACCTGAGCTATACGCGCATAAAGGTCAAGAAGCCTCGCATGCGAACGGTCCATATTCCTGCACGGGCTTGGGAACAGACATGACTTGCGGCGGCATTTCGCACAAAGCTCCTGATTCTTTCCAGCCATACCGTACATATTCGCTGTAGGCGCTCCCACATCGGAAATATTGCCTGCAAAGCCCGGAAGATCTCCCAAAGCCTTGATCTCCGAAATAATAGACTCCTCACTGCGGCTCTGGATGAACTTTCCCTGATGAGCGGCAATAGTGCAGAAATTGCATCCTCCGAAACATCCGCGATGCGTATTCACAGAAAACTTTATCATCTCGAAAGCCGGAATATGCTTGCCCTTATAGCGCGGATGAGGCAGCTTGGTATATGGCAGGTCCCAGAACGAATCCATCTCCTTATCCGTAGCCGGCGGCCAGGTCGGGTTGATCTGGACATACCCATCCCCCACAGGTTCTATCAGCACGGGAGGATTCATCATATTGGCATATGTCTCTATGACATGGAAATTCTCGGCAAACGCCACCTTATCCTTGCAACAACGTTCATATGAATTCAGGATCACGGCATCCTTCAGACGCGAGCGGCCGTCCATATAGAATCCCAGCTGAGGAATCTTCCTGATATCAGACACATTACGGCCGGCCTCGACAGCCTTGGTGAACTCTATCATCGTCCTCTCCCCCATTCCATAGCATAGCCAGTCGGCTCCGCTGTCCACCAGCACGGAAGGCTTCAGAGAATCCTGCCAATAATCATAATGAGTGAATCTGCGCAACGAAGCCTCTATGCCGCCAATTACCACCGGCACATCCGGAAACAGTTTCTTAAGGATGCGGGTATATACGGTCACGGCATAATCAGGACGTTGCCCGGCACGGCCTTCGGGAGTATATGCGTCATCGCTCCTGAGACGCTTGGCCGCGGTATAATGATTGACCATCGAATCCATCGCACCGGCATTCACTCCGAAATAAAGCCGCGGAGTCCCAAGCTTACGGAAATCACGAAGATCGTCACGCCAGTTGGGCTGAGGCACCACCGCCACACGATAACCATGCTTCTGCAGCCATCTGGCAATCACAGCCGTTCCGAACGACGGATGGTCTATGAAGGCGTCACCGGTAAAAAGGATGACGTCAATGTAGTCCCAGCCAAGGGCATTCACCTCTTTGATAGAGGTAGGTATCATATAAGCTTCACTCATAGGCCGCAAAAATAGTCAAAAATTCACATAGTTGTGCACAGGGGGAGAATTTGCTAAATTTTCAGAAAAAGTATTGCAGATATGAAATTTGTCATTACCTTTGCAGTGTACTATTTCACTAATACACTATAAACGGACATAATATGATACAAATCGAAAACCTCGGATTCACCTATGGTGACAGACGTTCACGGGACAGATACGTCCTCAAGAACATCAGCATGAATCTCGAAGAGGGACGCATCTACGGACTTCTCGGAGAGAACGGCGTAGGAAAGACCACCCTCCTCACACTCCTGTGCGGGCTGAAAAAGCCGCAGGAGGGCAACATCCTCATCGACGGCAAGACACCTTATGACAGAAAGCCGTCACTGCTCTCAGAAATCTACTACCTGGGAGACGACGTAGCTGCATTCAACATGAAGGCCATCGACTATGCAGCCAATAACGGCCGCTTTTGGGCAGGATTCTGCATGGACACATTCAAGGAAGTGATGGCAATATTCGACAATGACATGAACAGGAAGATGACCCACATGTCATTCGGCCAGCTAAAGAAAACCCATATAGCCTTCGCGCTCGCCTGCAGAAGCAAATACCTCTTCCTCGACGAACCCACCAACGGCCTCGACATCCCCTCAAAGGCCCAGTTCAGAAAGGCGGTGACCAAATACACCCGGGAAGACTCGATAATCCTCATCTCAACCCACCAGGTAAGAGACCTTGAGAACATCATCGACCCTATCATCATTCTCGACAGGCAGGATGTGCTCCTTAACGCTACCGTAAGCGAAATCACCGAAAAGCTCTTCTTCGACTACACCAACGCCCCTGCAGAAGACGCCCTCTACAGCGAAATGGTTCCGGGAAGCAACGTAAGCGTATATCTCAACAACGGCTTCGGCGAAAGCAAAGTCAGCATAGAGGCTCTCTTCAACACTGTCCAGAAGCATAAGGAACTGACAAAGAGCCTTTTCACCAAATCCACTAACGAATAAGACAAACAGACATGAACGACATATTCAACATCCGCAGATTCGGAAGATATCTGCTCTCAGACATTAAGAGCTGTGCAGCCGGTTACGGACTCAGCATGGCGCTGATAAGCCTCACCGGACTGATTGCCTACATAATTACAGCGGGCATGAGCCTCATAATTACAGGCACTTGGGCCAGCCCCGAACTCGAATTCCGCATCGTCATCTTCCTGGTGGCAGGACTCGTGCTTCTCACAAGCATG
>JAEIGA010012064.1_pt1 | contig 13113 bp, 10 predicted proteins | sample 9270691 | NCBI WGS metagenome assembly JAEIGA01 (sample SAMN17057246, study PRJNA624740) | gut metagenome | biome: biome; isolation source: fecal sample | host: Bos grunniens | place: China: Xizang | collected 2019 | reverse complement strand
TCGGCTACTTGCAAAGAAGTACAAGCCGAATGGGATAAAAACAACGTTTTTAAACAAAGCATCGAAACACGCGAAGGATGCCCTACTTTTGTGTTTTACGAAGGTCCTCCTTCGGCCAATGGTATGCCTGGTATTCACCACGTAATGGCACGTTCTATTAAAGACTTGTTCTTGCGCTACAAAACCATGAAAGGTTTTAAAGTAAACCGCAAAGCCGGTTGGGACACCCATGGTTTGCCTGTAGAGTTGGGCGTAGAAAAAGCATTGGGCATTACCAAAGAAGACATTGGTAAAACCATTTCGGTAGAAGAATACAACGCTACCTGCCGCAAAGAGGTAATGAAATACACCAAAGAATGGGAAGGTTTGACCCAAAAAATGGGTTACTGGATTGACATGGAGAACCCTTACATTACCTACGAAAACAGCTACATTGAAAGTTTGTGGTGGTTGCTAAAAGAATTGTACAAAAAAGGATTGTTGTACAAAGGTTACACCATCCAACCCTACTCGCCCGCTGCTGGTAGTGGTTTGAGCTCACACGAGTTGAACCAACCCGGTTGCTACCGCGATGTAAAAGACACCACCGTTACTGCTCAATTCAAGGTAAAAGGACAAGAAAATCTATACCTTTTGGCATGGACCACTACTCCTTGGACCCTTACTTCTAATACTGCATTGTGCGTAGGTCCTAACATCGACTACGTACGCTATGCTACCCAAAACCCCTATACCGGACAAGATATTGAGGTTATTTTGGCTGCCGATTTGTTCGATAGCTATTTTAAAGGCCAAGAAAAACCCACCGAAACCTTTAAAGGAAGCACCTTGGAAGGCATGGAATACGAGCCCCTTATTCCATTCTTTACTCCTATGGGCGAAGGCGGTTTCCGTGTTATTTTGGGCGATTACGTTACCACCGAAGACGGTACCGGTATTGTTCACATTGCACCTACCTTTGGTGCCGATGACGCCCGTGTAGCCAAAGCGGCTGGTATTCCTCCTATGCAAGTGATGGACAAAAACGGCAACCTACGTCCTACCGTCGATTTGCAAGGTAAATATTACTTACTAGAAGATTTGGATGCCGATTACGTAGCTAAATACGTAAACGTAGAGGCATACGCTCCATACGCAGGAAAATTTGTAAAAAATGCCTACGATCCTACCCTAACCGACAAAGACGAAACCTTGGACATTGCGCTTTGCATGATGCTAAAACAACAAGGTTTGGCCTTTAAAATTGAAAAACACACCCACAACTATCCACACTGCTGGCGTACCGACAAACCTGTGTTGTACTACCCATTGGATAGCTGGTTTATCCGTTCTACTGCTTGCCGCGAACAAATGGTAGAACTAAACAAAACCATCAACTGGAAACCTCAATCTACCGGTACGGGGCGTTTTGGCAAATGGTTGGAAAACCTACAAGACTGGAACCTATCGCGTAGCCGTTACTGGGGTACTCCATTGCCTATTTGGCGCACCGACGATGGCAAAGAAGAAATTTGCATCGGTTCAATTGCCGAATTGATGGAAGAAATTGAAAAAGCCATCGTTGCTGGTGTAATGACCGAAAACCCATTTAAAAACTTTAAAGTGGGCGATTACTCGGCCGAAAACTACAGCGTTCAAAACATCGACTTGCACCGTCCATACGTAGATAACATTGTATTGGTATCGAAAGACGGCAAACCCATGTACCGCGAAACCGACCTAATTGACGTTTGGTTTGACTCGGGTGCCATGCCTTACGCACAATTGCACTATCCTTTCGAAAACAAAGAAATGATAGACAACCAAACCTTCTTCCCTGCCGACTTTATCAACGAAGGGGTAGACCAAACCCGTGGCTGGTTCTTTACCTTACACGCCATTTCTACCATGGTTAAAGGATCAGTTGCCTTCAAAAACGTTATTTCTAACGGTTTGGTATTGGACAAAAACGGCAACAAGATGTCAAAACGTTTGGGCAACTCGGTAGACCCATTCGAAGCCATCGAAAAATACGGTGCAGACCCTGTACGTTGGTACATGATGACCAACTCAGCACCATGGGACAACCTTAAATTTGACCGCGAGGGTGTAGAAGAAGTGTCGCGCAAATTCTTTGGTACTTTATACAACACCTATTCGTTCTTTGCACTATACGCTAACGTAGATGGCTTTGATTACAGCCAAGACGAAGTGCCTATGAACGAACGTCCCGAAATTGACCGTTGGATTATTTCGTTGCTAAACAGCTTGATCAAAGAAGTAGACGAAAGCCTTGCAGCTTACGAACCTACCCGCGCAGGCCGTGCTATTGCCGACTTTGTATCGGAAAACTTGAGTAATTGGTACGTGCGTCTAAACCGCAAACGCTACTGGGCAGGCGAAATGACCACCGACAAACTATCGGCTTACCAAACCCTTTATACCTGCTTGGATACCGTAGCCCGCCTAATGGCGCCTATCGCTCCATTCTACGCAGACCGTTTGTTCTGCGATTTGAACCAAGCAACTGGCCGCAACAGCAAAGTTTCGGTTCACTTGACCTTGTTCCCAACCTACAACCAAGCGTTGATTCAACCCGAATTGGAAGCACGCATGGACATTGCTCAACGCATTACCTCGTTGGTATTGGCCTTGCGTAAAAAAGAAAGCCTAAAAGTACGTCAACCCTTAAGCCACATCATGATTCCTAGCATTGATGCTACCACCGATGGTTACATCAACAGCATCAAAGACATTGTGATGAGCGAGGTAAACGTAAAAGACATCAAGTTGGTAGACGGTTCGAACGGCATTTTGGTAAAACGCATCAAACCCGACTTTAAAAAGTTAGGACCTAAATGCGGTAAAGACATGAAACAAGTGGCAGCTGCCCTTCAAAACATGGAACAAGAAGCCATTGCCCAATTTGAAAAAGCAGGTGATTACACCTTTACCATCAACGAACAAGCCATTGTGGTAAGTACAGACGACGTTACCATCTTCTCGGAAGACATTCCAGGCTGGTCGGTAGCCAACGACGGCAACATTACCATTGCCCTAGACATTACCCTAACCGACGAATTGATTAGCGAAGGTATTGCACGCGAATTGGTAAACCGTATTCAAAACTTACGCAAAAGCAGCGGATTGGAAATTACAGACCGTATCAACTTATCGTTGTCGGCAAGCGATAGCATCAACCAAGCTATTGCCGAACACAAAGCTTACATTTCATCGCAAGTATTGGCTAACAACCTATTCTTAACCAACCAATTAAGCAATGCAACCGAAGTAGATTTGGACGGTACACCTGTATTCATCCAAATTGAAAAAATTTAATTATCGTAAAAAGTAGTTCGGCAAATAGGAATATTGGTTTTTTATTGTTATATTCGCATATCGTTAACCTTTTAAATACTATGCGCTATGGCAGAGAAGACTAGATATTCGGATGCAGAGTTAGAAGAATTCCGTGTAATCATTCAGGAGAAGTTAGACCAAGCCTATAAAGATTACGACGTATTAAAGTGTGCTTTAGACAATTCGACAGGCAACGACGTATCGGATACATCGCCTACCTTTAAGGTTTTGGAAGAAGGGGCTACCACCTCTATGAAAGAAGAATCGGCACGCTTGGCACAACGCCAAATGAAGTTTATTCAAAACTTGCAAGCGGCATTGATTCGCATCGAAAACAAAACCTACGGAATTTGTAGAGAAACGGGCAAACTGATTCCCAAAGAACGTTTACGTGCCGTTCCACATACTACTTTAAGTATAGAAGCAAAAGGAAGTAAATAATTACATGATGCAAACTATTACCAAGAAGGCGCTTTTTAGCGCCTCACTTGTTTTTTTTATCCTACTCTTAGACCAAATCATTAAGATTTGGGTAAAGACTTCGTTCTATTTGGGCGAAGAATTGTACATTACCTCGTTCTTCCGATTGGTGTTTGTCGAAAACAACGGCATGGCCTTTGGCATGTCGTTTGGCGATAAAATTTACCTTACCCTGTTCCGCATCCTTGCGTCTATCGCCCTAGTGGTTTACATTGTACACTGCATCAAAAAGAAAGAAAGTAATCTACTCATTACCAGCACTTCCTTGATCTTTGCCGGTGCTTTTGGCAATATTATTGACTGTGTTTTTTACGGACAAATTTTTGACTACGCACCCTATTTCTACGGCAAAGTAGTAGACATGTTCTATTTCCCATTAATAGAAGGACACTATTGGGATTGGATACCATACATAGGAGGAGACCCCTTTGTATTCTTTGCACCAGTATTTAACCTAGCAGACGTTGCCATTTGCGTTGGGGTTGGATTGTTGATACTCTACGAAAGTTTTTTCAATCGAAATGAAAAAGAGCAGTAACATACTCATCTGCTTCGTGCTGTTCCTAGTGGCATGCAATCAACCCAAAGACACAATAAATCCGTTGCAAAACTCGGATAGTTTGGCTGTTTTTTTAACCGAATTGCATTTCTTGGAAAGCATGGTTAACAATAAATACATCAAAAGCAATGAAGCAGCCATCTACTACAACCAGTTGTTTGAAGAACATAACGTAACCGCTAGTCAGTTTGACGAAGCATTGGAATGGTACGAAAACCATTACAATGAGTACATCGAAATGTACGCAAAGGTGCGCAAGAACTTTGACGATGAAATGCAACGCATCAAGAGTGGCATGTACGAATTTTACGATCCATACGCTGCTTCTGTTTGGAAATATTATGGAGTTGTAGCGCCAACAGATACGCTTTGGCATTCCTACCAAGAATATACCTATTACCTACAATTGCCTGCGTCGGAACTCCGCACAAAAGACAGCCGTCGCTACCCCTACATTGAGCGACTCGGAAGTAATCCGCCCAACTGGAAAGTTCGGAATCAATAACGAGTGGGTTGCTATGGCCTTTACAGGGTCCGACACACCATTCCCCTCGTTACCCATCACCACTACCCCCGCATCCGACAACGTGGTTTGATATAAATTTTCACCGTCCAATGCCGTAACATAAATTGGCATCGACAGCGTTTGTAACAAAGCAGGCAAATCTACATAATGTACTTTTACACGTGCCAAGGCACCCATAGTAGCTTGTACTACTTTAGGATTATAAACATCTACTGTGCCATGAGAACACAAGATATGCTCTACCCCAAACCAATCTGCCAATCGTACAATGGTACCTAAATTTCCAGCATCTTGTATGCCATCTAAGGCTATCACCAATTGATCCTTCAAATGGGATGCTTGAAGGGTATATTGAGGCAATTCAAATACGGCCAACACGTGTTGAGGCGTTTCCAAACGACTTATCTTGCACAACTCATCGTACGACACCTCGATGGTTTCGCCCCCTTGTATCGGACCAGTATAGGCATCTGTATAAAACAAGGTTTTGCACACAAAAGTAGCGAGCATTTCTGCCACCATTTTATCGCCTTCTGCCACAAACAACCCCAATTGTTTCCTGAATTTCTTAGCCGATAGCTGTTGAACCCACTTAATTTTTGCCTTAGACAATGCCATTTTTATGTTATTTGTAAATATTTTCACGAAGTTACAAAAGAAATTGATTTTTATGCTAAATTTGTGCAAAATTGTGTAGATACATGCCAAAACTAAGAAAGTTTATTTCCATTCTATTTTGTTCCCTTATGTTGTTTACAGCGTGTAAGGTAACAAAATACGTACCCGATGGTAGTTATCTACTCGATAAGGTAAAAATTACAACAGACAATAAGGCGCTCAACGATACTGACTTTAGCATCTACCTTCGTCAACGTCCCAATCCCAAACTATTTAATTTTATCAACTTCAATTTGGGATTGTATAGTTTATCGAGTCCCGATACCACCCAATGGATTAACCGATTTTTGCAAAAAATTGGCGATGCCCCCATTATTTACGATTCCATTGCCACCCAATCTTCTGCCAACGAATTGCAAAAGGTAATGCGCAACAAGGGATACCTAAATGCTACGGTAACGACCGAAACCGAATTCAAAAAGAAGAAAGCCAAAGTTTCGTATCACATTACCAGCAACGAACCTTATCGTATCAAAAAACTCAGTTACCGCATCAAAAATGCCGAAATTGATTCCATCATAAAAACAGATACAGTCAATTCGCTCATCAAACAAGGTGATTTATTCAGCATTGACAACCTAGAATTGGAACGACAACGCCTTAACAAACTATTGCGCAATAACGGATACATCAACTTTGATAAAGAATACATTGGTTTTATTGCCGATACTACTGTGGGCAATAAAGGTGTAAACGTATCAATGGTGGTACGTCCTATGCGTAAAGTTTCGGGCAAAACCATTAAAACAGTTGAACACGAACCCTACTACATTAACAATGTAAATTATTACGTTGTCAACAACATTGATCAACTCGCCAACGATTCCATTTTTAATAGCCTTGACAAGGACAATTACAAAGGAATGAACATTTATTGCAACGATAACTTTGTTCGTCCATCTGCACTTTACAATTGCACCGGTATAGAAAGCAAACAACTATACAAAGATAAAAACACCGAACAAACCTACGCACGTTTATCGGGCATGCACATCTTTAAGTACCTAAATATTTCCTATAAAGATACACAAGACAGCATTGTTGTTATTCCTAAAACCGATATACAAGACAGTTTGATGTACGGGATTGAAAACAATATTTTGTACGACACCCTACGCTACAAACAAGTAGATTGCAATATCATTGTTACCCCAGACAAACTCCAATCGTTTAGTTTTGAATTAGAGGGCACCAACAACGAGGGCGACTTTGGTATCGCAGGCAAATTTGGTTACAACCACAACAATATTTTTAGAGGAGGTGAAACCTTTAAATTCCAAATAAGAGGGGCTAACGAATCGCTTATTGGCACACGCTCTATTTGGGATATCAGTACCGAGGCGGGATTGCAGTTCCCCACCTTTTTATTCCCCTTTGTTAAGAAAGAGTTTATATGGGAAAATACCGCTACCACCGATGTATACGTTAACTTCAGCTACCAAATTAGAAGTGAATACTCGCGTATCATTGCCGGTGCGGGTATGCGCTACAACTGGCAAACCACCAAAAAGGTACACCACTCACTCAACCTAGTAGACTTTAATTACGTTTACCTGCCCTTTATATCCGACTCGTTTAGGGAAACCATTGGTACTTCATTGTTAAAATACAGTTACGAAGACCACATGATTATGAGTTCTTCGTACGGCATTTCGTATTCGGGTCAGACAGGCAAGAGCAAAGACACTTACAACATACGCGCCTCTGCAGAGATTGGGGGCAACCTTTTATACGGTATTTGTGTAGCAGCAGGAGCAAAACAAGATGAAAATGGATCGTATTTACTGGGCAATATTCCATTCTCGCAATATGCCAAGGTAGATGCTTCGTTTAGTTACAACCAGATTGTAGACGAAAAGAACTCCATTGTGTACCATGCTGGATTTGGTGTAGGTGTTCCCTACCTCAACTCGAGCATTTTGCCCTTTGAGAAACGTTACTACGGCGGTGGCGCCAACAGCGTAAGGGGCTGGTCGGCACGTTCGTTAGGCCCTGGTTCGTACAATGCTGGTACCGATATCGACTACATGAAACAATCGGGCGATATCAACTTGAACTTGAACGTAGAATACCGTACCAAACTGGTATGGCTATTGGAATTAGCAGCCTTTATTGATGCGGGAAATATCTGGACATTGGCAGACGAAGGACAAGCAGGCGGACAATTCAAATGGGATCAATTCTACAAACAAATCGCCTTGGGTTACGGCATTGGTTTGCGCCTAAACTTCGATTTCTTTGTGGTCCGTTTGGACTGGGGGCTAAAAGCCTACGATCCAGGTGCTGCACCCGGCGAAAACTGGCGTTTCACCCCATCGTGGAACATTTTAAAAGACACCGCCTTGCATTTTGCAGTAGGTTATCCCTTCTAGACGATGCAAAGCCATTACTTTTTTTTGTGGATATAAAAAAATATCGTACCTTTGCGCTCGATATAATGGTCTCGTAGCTCAGCTGGATAGAGCAACAGCCTTCTAAGCTGTGGGTCGTGGGTTCGAATCCCGCCGGGATCACGATAAAAGGTTCGCATTCGCGAACCTTTTATCCTTTAATTTAATCAACATCCACATGGCCGACAACTATTTAGAAAAGCAATACGCCGACTACGAAAAACGTCGAGCAGAATGGGAACGCCAAAAGAAACTAGGCAAACTCCCCAAAAAGAAAGCATAAAAAAGCGAAGCTCATAATGAACTTCGCTTTTTTTAGTAGCGGGAACGAGAGTTGAACTCGTGACCTCCGGGTTATGAATCCGACGCTCTAACCAACTGAGCTATCCCGCCATCTGTCTCAAAGACGGTGCAAAAGTAATCAAATTTATTGAATTACGAAAATTTGGAGACGAATTATTTTACAAATTTTACTGCCACCCAGTTATTTTGTTCTTTAACACCTACTTGTGTTAAACCTAAATCACTGGCACACTGATCAATAGCAGGGATATCTTCGGTATAAAAACCACTCATATAAAGTACACCTCCTGCCGACAAAGTTGCCACATACGCCGCCATATCGTTCAACAAAATGTTGCGATTGATGTTTGCCAATACAATATCAAAGTTTTTACCTTTCAACAACGAGGCATCGCCTAACTGAATTTCGATATCCGTTTGGTTTAACTGCGCGCTTTCTTGTGCATTCTCGTAGCACCACGAATCAATATCGATAGCCAATACCGAGGCTGCACCTTTTTTCTTGGCCAAAATACCCAACACACCTGTACCGCAACCCATATCCAACACGCGTTTGCCCGTCATATCGTCCTCTAAAATCCACGATAGCATATTGGCAGTAGTAGCATGATGACCCGTACCAAACGACATTTTTGGATCGATAATAATATCGTAAGTAGCTTGAGGAACATCGGTATGAAAAGTGCTGTGTATCACACACTCATTGCCAATGACAATGGGTTGGAAAAAGTGTTTTTCCCACTCCTCGTTCCAATTTTTATCGGGCATTTCCTCTATTTCGTACCCATTTGGCAACAATTGCATTAAACTTTCTGGGTCTAATTCCGTCTGTTGGATATAAGCATGTAGCAAATTAGGTAAATTTTCGAACGATTCGAACCCAATTTCACCCAATTGATACACCAAAACATCTACCTCATAATCAGGTAGTTGAGAAACATCGACAGTAACTTTTAAGTATTTCATTTCAATTTAACAATAAATATCACAAACCGATAAAATTTATCCTTATCTTTGTAAAGATTTATCTTTATGCAAAGATAATGCAAAAAATACAGACGCCATGAAACGAATTCTTATTTTTTTGAGCACATTCTGCCTAACAGCACTTGCATTTGGACAATACGACGACATCTATTACACCTCCTCGTCTAGCAGTAAAAACAATAAAGGAACCACTATTGTCATTAACAATGGTTCTACTCGCGACGTAGATGAATACAACCGTCGCAATCAAAGCACACAAACGGGAACTACCGTGATTATAGAAGACGAAGATTTTGAGAACACCCAAGAGATTCTAAAATTCTATAATCCTGAGGCTGTAACCATTAACGACCCTCAGTACGTGTACATCATTCAAGCCGAAGAAGAGGAAGAAACCTACGAACCCAATGTTGATGTAAACATCAATTTAGGTTGGGGATGGAGTTGGTATAGTCCTTGGTACACCTGGAGCGTTTGGGATCCTTGGTATTATACACACAGTTATTGGGGTTGGTACGATCCTTGGTATCATCCTTACCCTGGTTACTATCCTGGTTATTATCCTGGTTACTACCCTGGTTATCATCCTGGATATTATCCTCCACACCACCCACCACACCACCCACCACACCATGGTCCCGATCGTCCACATTACGATAATAACGATCGTCATTATCATTCGTCAAACAACAGAAGCTATAATGGTGGAGGTAGCAAACCTGCTGAAAACAGAAATCAGGCAGATACAAAACGCTCGTACGACAACCGCAATACATCGTCGTCAAACAGAAGCTACAGCAGCAGTTCTACCAACAACCGCTCTTATAGCAGCAATAATAGCAACAGCAGTAGCAGCGCTAGAAGTAACAACAGTAGCACCTCTAAAACGCAAGATACCACTATAAAAAGACACAGTTCTAGTACACAAGGTCAAACAACCAATACACGTAGTGGTTCGCACAGCAACCGTTCAAACGGTAGCTACAACACAGGAAACCGCAGTTTTAATGCTGGTGGTAGTACAAAAGCAACTAGCCGACCTGCTGGCGGAGCACGCTCTGGCGGTCACATGCGTCGATAAAAGATTAATAGAACAAAAATAAAACATGAAAAAAACCTTACTTGGCATACTACTCTTTGGATTAACCGCAGGGTTATATGCACAAAATCAGAATTTCTACGATGCATCCATTGCATCTACGTCAGAAATAAATGGCACCGCACGCTTTGTAGCCGTAGGCGGTGCCATGGGTGCGTTAGGTGGTGACGCCAGCACCGTATCGTACAACCCTGCAGGTATTGGTGTATACCGTAGCTCCGAATTGACTATTTCAGGAAACATACACTGGACCAATACCAGCATGGCTAGTTTAGCTCCTGCAAACTACATTTCTGCCAACCTATCGAACGTAGCATACATTGGAACATGGTTGAATCCCAAAGAAAAGGGACTTATCTCTCTTAACTTTGGCATTGGTTTTAACCGACTAAAGAACTTTTCACGCGAGGGACGTTACTCTGCTCATCAACAAGGTTCTGCTACTCAGTTTATTGCCAACCAAACCAATGGAACAGACCCTAGCAACTTTACAGGAGATGACTATACAGATTACGAGAATCCTAACTTGGGTTGGCGCTCTATCCTAGGTTTCCGTTCATACCTAATTGACCCTGCAGGCGATACCGACTACCTATCGTATTACGATAAAATTGGTGGTGGCAACGTACGCAGCAATGCTCAATTTTCTGAGTACGGAGCAACTGACGAATACAGTTTGAGTATTGGCGGTAATGTAGAAAACATCTTCTACTGGGGTATGTCTTTCAATTGCGACTATTTGTACTACCACAAACAAGTAGGTCAACAAGAAATCTTTAACGACGGAAATGCCTATACATTGCACACCAATTATACCATGGAAGGTTGCGGTTTTGCCTACAAAGTAGGTTTTATCTTGCGTCCTCTTAACTGGTTGCGCATTGGGGGTGCATTCCATACACCCACCTGGTATTACATGCAAGATTGGGCATCGGCAAGTATCAGTTATAAAGACCCAATAAACAACGTGAATGATATTCAGAAAACCCCCATTAGTGAGGGTCAATTCTACCTAGAAAGCCCATTGAGTGCTATGGGTAGTGTTGGTTTTGTATTGGGTAAATTTGGCTTTATTGGATTTGACTACCAATATACCAATTCGCAAGGCATGGTGCTAAAAGACAGTTTCAAAGCAGACCAACTTATTATGAATGCTGCTGCTAAAAATGCATACAACGATACACATGCTTTCCGCATTGGTGCCGAATTTAAACCTATCGATGCCTTAGCATTGCGTATAGGTGGTGGTTATACCATGCCGTCGTTTAAAGAAGACGCTATTCGCTACTATTACAGCAACGACGTACGTTGCGATATGGATTACTACAACACCAAAGATTCGTACAACGTAACCGCAGGTATTGGTTACCGTGTTGATCGTCATGCTGTAGACCTATCGTATGTATGGCAAGTAAACAATGCTGATTTCTATGCTTATCAAGGTGCCGATCCTGTAAGCATGCGTAGCGTACGCAATCAAATTGTATTGAGTTACGGTGTAAGATTCTAATACAACAACATTACAACCTATACTAAAAAAGCTTGACACTACCCGTGTCAAGCTTTTTTAATGCCGTTTTATTGCCGTTTGTAGCCTACTTTGTTTGAAATGCTTTTAGCACTTGCTTGGCATATTCTTGCGCACCAAAAAGCGACAAATCGCGGTAATTACCACATTGTACCTCGTTGGCAGCAGGAACTTCGGTTGCCACTACAACACGTTCCAATGCCTTGCACAAAGCCGTTTGAATGGTTTCAATACTGGGTTCGCCCCATACAATAAAGTAAAAACCCGTTCTACAGCCCATGGGCGATAAATCGATTACATTTTCTACCTCATCGCGCAAGTAACCTGCCAATAAGTGCTCTAACGCATGCAAGGCAGCCGTTGGAATAGCACCTGCATTGGGTTGCATAAAGCGCAAATCGAATTTGGTTACTACGTCTCCATTAGGACCTGTCAAAACGCCGCATTTGCGTACAAATGGCGCTTTAACCTTGGTGTGATCCATGGTAAAACTTTCTACTTTTGTTTGTTCCATTGTTTATTGAGTAAAGAAAAGCAATCGCACCTACGCGCGATTGCTTTTATAAAGACATTTTATAAGATTCGTTCTAAAGGGATATCTTATCCTAAGAAACTTAGCAAGATACCAGCGGCTACAGCCGAACCAATTACACCGGCTACGTTTGGTCCCATAGCGTGCATCAAAAGGAAGTTAGAAGGATTCGCTTCTTGACCTACGTTTTGCGATACACGTGCTGCCATAGGAACAGCCGATACACCAGCAGAACCAATCAATGGATTGATTTTATCTTTGGTGAACAAGTTCATAAATTTGGCCAATAGCACACCACCTGCACTACCCATAGCAAAGGCTACGATACCTACAGCTAGAATCATAAGGGTTTGTACGTTTAAGAAAGCTTCTGCAGTAGCAGTAGCCCCTACGGTAATACCCAAGAAGATGGTTACAATGTTCATTAGCTCGTTTTGAACGGTTTTAGCCAAACGTTCTACCACACCGCATTCTTTCATTAAGTTACCCAACATCAAGCAACCAATAAGCGAAGCAGCAGATGGCAACACCAAGCTAACTACAATGATTACCACAATGGGGAAGATGATTTTCTCGGTTTTAGAAGGCATACGTAGTTGCTTCATCTCAATTTCGCGTTCTTTCTTAGTGGTAAGAGCACGCATAATAGGAGGTTGAATAACAGGCACCAATGCCATGTACGAGTAAGCAGC
>JAEIGA010012063.1_pt1 | contig 13113 bp, 3 predicted proteins | sample 9270691 | NCBI WGS metagenome assembly JAEIGA01 (sample SAMN17057246, study PRJNA624740) | gut metagenome | biome: biome; isolation source: fecal sample | host: Bos grunniens | place: China: Xizang | collected 2019 | reverse complement strand
GAGTTAAAGACCAATTTGGAATAACCGACGAAGGACAGGTATATTCTACACTTATTTATGTCAACAGTGCTTCTAATTATCGGAATTTAGTCATGACTAGAGGTTTGGAGATTACTGGAATAACAATGGGTGTTGGTGCGTGTTATATAACAAATCATGGATTATATACTGTGAATGCGACAGACTTGAATGCATTTGCAATTCCTAATAATATGGTTTTTGGTGCTTTGAAAGGTGGAACAAGTCCATCGAGCGTTGGGTCGTCGGATGTTATTGGTATGGCAATATCAACAAGCGGCAATATAACAATAGGTAACAATTATGACACTAGTAAGGTTAACTCATTGAATGGCACATGGAAACTAAACAATTCTGCAGGCATAACATCTGATAGAAATCTTAAGCACGATATTGCGTGTCTGGATGACAAATATTCTGTTTTGTTTGACGATTTAAAACCGGTGAAATTTAAGTATAATGATGGAACATCCAACCGATATCACACTGGTTTTATTGCACAAGATGTGTGCGACTCTGTTGCGAAAGCAGAGTTAACAACAAAGGATTTTGCGGCATATGTGGAGTCCACAAACGCTGATGATAATAGCGTAATAGAGTGTGGATTACGGTATGATGAGTTTATCTCTCTGAACACATGGCAAATCCAAAAACTCAAAATACGAGTTAAAGAACTAGAAGACATTGTTACAGAACTTAAAGCAAAACTGGATTAAAAGGAGAAAACATATGGAACAGAAATCAATCATCATCGCCATCGATGATGCAAAAAGAGAATTAGTACAATGCGTGAATGATATTCTGAAGAAGCATGGGCTGAATTGTTATCTGATTGAGCCAGCATTTGCAGAGTTGTACGCGCAGGTTAAAGCGTCTGCGCAGAACGAACTGGCGCAGGCTAGAGCAGAGGCGGCAAAAGTCGCCTCTGACAATACAAAATGATTATTGAGAAAAAGGAGAAAAATATTATGTTAGTTAATGAATTTGTGGAAATTTACAATGCAAAAAGATTTATGAGCACGCCTCAGGGGCTCAGTGAGAAAGCAGAGTGGCTCAGGGGTGAACTGCAGATTAAAAAATATATTCCGTTTATGGAAAAGAGAAAGATTGCCGAGATGGTTGTGGAGCAGAATATTGAAGTAGTTGATGGCATTAAAAAGTATAGCAATATCGATGCTTATATTGGATTCATTATGGCTTCTGTTATGGCACATACGGATTTGAAGTGCAGCGATAATCCTATCGCAGATTACGACCTACTTGCAGAGAATGGGCTTCTGGCTCAGATTGTAGCGGAGTTTCAGGAATCACACAACGAGATTGATATTTTGATCAAGATGTTGGTAGCGTATGAGCTTGATGATAACCAGCCCGGAGTATTGATTGGTAGATTTTTAGATGGTGTGCTTAAGAAGCTTGATGGTGCTTCAGGCATGCTGAAAGAGATTGTTGGCAATCTGGATTTAGAAAAAACATTTAGTGAGGAAAATGTGGCCAAGATTGTTGGCCTTTTGAATAAATAATTAATTTGAAGGAGTTGGTGGATATGGCAAAGGTAAACCGTACCATAGACGAAGCGATAGACGAAGTATTTAAAGATTATAAAAAAGCATTTAAGGTGGCGGCGCAAGAAGCTTCCGAAGCGGCGCGTGATGATTTATATGCCAATACCGTATCGTGTTTGGTGCGATATTACGAAGACTACGATCCCACCAGCTATAATCGAACTTATAGTTTAATGGAAAGTTTCGTTCCATATGTTAACCCAGTGCGTGAAAGCGGAGATAGCCTTTTGTGTTCTGCGGGGGTGGAATTTGACCCTGCGCGTATAGCAAATACATATTATGGCTCTGAGATATATTCTCCGGTAGATTCAGGCTGGATTATTGAGAATTTTCTTGCTGGTATCCATCCGCGAACAGACGGCAGTCCTATTGTTGGCGGTGGAAATTATGAGGACCAAAATACTATGGTTCTTTTGTGCCAGCAGAGGAGATGCAAAGATTTATTGATGGATATTGGCGTACATTTGATAAAAATTTTAAACGCTCGGTTAGTACTCAAATTCTACGGGCGATGAGAAAGTGAGGTGAGAAATATGGCAACAAGAAAATCTGAATGGTTAGCGTCGATTAAACCTATTTTGGATAGAGATGAAGCCAAGAAGGATGCGGCGGCTCTTGCTAAGGAGTTGGGCGACATACTTGAGGTTAAGGTTGACGCTAGTCCTGAGAATTTGGATGAGTTGGCGAAAGAATTTAATACGCAATTAAAGACGATGGGCAAGCAGCCTATTGTGTTTTCTGAAAAGACGTTACGTGGCATTGTGTCGCAATTTACTAAAGCGATATCTGAAGGCATATCTGCAGGTGTAGCAAAAGTTGATTTTGGCGCACAATTAGAAGAACTTAGTAAAAAACGAGAAAAAATTCTTAAGGCTAAAAATCGTGCAAATCAGGCAATGAAGGCGCGAACAAGAATGGAGCGACTAGAAGGCTTTAATATCAACACTGCAGAGTTAATGCCAATAGATGACGATATCGCAAAAGAAGCGCAGAAGTTGGTGGATATATTATATGATTCCGCAGATAAGATTGATAAGGCAGCCGAAAAATACGGTAAGAGCTCTTCTCATTATACCAGTGCTGTTATGGACGCTCAGGAGGCGTATAATAAATATTTGAGGATGCAGAAAACATTTGGGAAAATGCCTCCATCACAATTGTCTGCTATACCTAAAGATGTTCGAGCATTGTATGATAAGCTTGGACCAGATCGAGAGAGGTATGAAGCTGGTGGTGGAAGTAATATTCCATTTGAAGAGACATTTGAAGCAGAGAAAATACTCGATTCTTTTGAAGAATTATCTGACGCGTTTGAAGATGTTGTGGATAATGCTACCAAGTTTGACAAAATGCTTAAACAGGTGGACGCAAAAATTGAAGAGATAACTCGTAAAGCACGAGAGTCTGGTGGAGTGGATGACGGCATTTTAAAGGGCGCAAAAGATGGATTGAAAACTTTAAATGAAATTGAAGCGGCATACAAGAGACTTAAAGTTGACAAAGGTACGAAACTGAGACAACAGAATGAAAGTCATATTAAATCTGCACTTGATTTTGATCCAGCAAAAAATAACGTAGGAATCAAAACTTTTGCAAAAGATTATTATGATGCAACAGCATCTGGAGATTGGGTCGAAGAATATCGCGCTCTATTAAGATATGTGAAATTATATGAGTCATATCTTACTTCGACAAACAAAACTCATCAGAATAAAGTTACTGCAAAAAATAACCCATTTACACCTTTATATGAGCAGTTGAAACCAATGGCTGAGAATGCCAGAAATATGCTTCAAAACATTGTTAACATGGGTGAAGGCTTGCCTTTAGTTGGTATGGGTGATGCTGGAAAAGACAAGACGCAAGATACATCTGCGGACGCTGCAAATGCTGAAAGAATTGCAGAAGCAAACAAGACAGCAGCAGAAGAAGCAGAAAGAAAAGCTCAGGCAGATAAGACATCAGAAGAGGCGAACCGCAAAGCTCGCGAAGAGGCGGAAGCTAAGGCTAAAGCGGATGCAGAATCGCAAGCGAAGACAGAGGCAGAGGCAAAGGCAAAAACAGAAGCTGCAGACGCCGCGAAGAAACAACAGATAGAAGAAGCAAAAGTTACAAGCGCTACCGAACAGCAAAAAGTAAATAACGAAGCGTCAGTTGATGCCGCCAAGGAAGAACTTGATCTTACAAAACAGCGGATTCAGGCGTTGAAGCAATTTGATGTTGAACATAGAAAGCAAATTAAACAAGGACAACAGGTAGAGACTGCGGCCCAGATTGACTCAAAAACTGGAGCAATGGAGAGATTTACTGTTGGTACTAAAGGCGGCGTTACGTTGCCCGGTTCACTTGTTGAAGATGCGTCTACGTTTGGAAAGCAAAAACCCCACTTGGATACTGGTTTACATACCCACTGGACTAATATTGCTGCTCCATCTCCATATGTTGAGGGCGTCACAGAACGTGGTGACTTAAATGTCTTTAAGGAGAGGTTGAACTATCAAAGGTTGGAAATTATTCGTGCAATGCAGGAGGCGTTGTTCCTTGATTTTTCAAAGATCTCCAAAGAAGCTCTGAATAAGCTTATTGAAGACTATAATAAACTTGGAGAACAAATACATCGAGAGTTTGCGTCTTTAACTCCAGCGCAAAGAAAAGAACAATTTGGTGACAACTTCAATGAAATGTTGCAACAGCGTCTTAAAGATGGATTTATTCAACTGACAAACCAAATTCCTGGTTTTGCAGAGTATGTCCAAGTGCCAATGTGGCCAGAGGTTTCAACTGGAGATCAGATTGAAGATATTGAAAAATCAAAGAAGACGTCTGGAAAGTCTTTGGAGGACGCGTTTGCAGGAGCAAACGACGAAATTAAGGAACTTATAAAGAATTATGCTATATTGTCTAGAAATATTCGTCATAATATAGGTGATAAAAATAGTTTTGATCAGCTTGATGATATAGAAGAGAGACTAACAAAAGTTGCACCAGAACTTTTAGAGTTTACTTCCGATCAATGGAATGACCTTGGTGAGAAATTTATAAACGAAGCCGACTCTATTGAAGCTGAAGCAAATGCTCACAAGAAAAATGCTGAAGCGATTAAAGAAGAGGTTGTAGTACAAGAAAAACTCGATAAGGTTAAAAATGGTCAGCCATATTCTGGCACATTATATCATGGTTCACAAACACTAATGGACGACGCTACATATGATGCATCAAAAGGCAAAGGTTTGAAAAATCTGGGCAGTGGTCTGTATTTTACTCCAGATTTAGAACAGGCCGCAAAGCATGGTAAGAATATTCTTCAACAAGATGTGCAGTTGGATAATGTATTTACTCTTACGGAAGAATTTATCACCGACATAGACGCTCTTTATAAGGCGATGGGTAAAGTGAAGCCTGCAGACGTAGATTGGAAGACGGTTAAGAGTGATTTGTTGAATACAATGAAATTGCCCGGTAAAGCACAAGAGTTCGCAAAAAATATGCGAGAAATGGGCTATCAAGGCATGTATTCTAAAGGTTATGGATACGGCGATCCAAATGTTGAACAACTTGCGATATATGATGAAAATTATCAGAAAAATTTAAGCACTAAACCGTATTCTGCTGTGGTAAATGGCATTCAATCCGAGACAACCGCACATCAACAGAATACTGTTGCTATAGAAGAAGAAAGAAAGGCGCAAGAGAAATTACAGAGCGTATTGGAGAAAACGCAACAATTGACATCTGGCGATGGCACTGGCACGGGCACAGGCGACGCTTCGTCTTCTGAGCTTGCCGCAGAGAGAGCAAAAGCTGAAGCTCTTCAAAATGAGATTGAGCAGAAAAATTCTGCACTTCAAGCGGCCAATGAAGAAAAGCAAGCACTACAAAATGATTTAGATGCAACTAGACAACAACTTGAAGATTCGGAACATGAGAAATCTCTATATGATTCCGCAATGAATCAACTCACAGAAGAATCTCACGCCAAGGATAGGGAGATTTATGACCTTCGTGAGCAGTTAGCTAATGATGGTGATGCTATATTTACCGCAGAACAGCGTGCAAATGAGGCAGAGGAAAGAGCTAACAATCTGGAGCGCAAGCTTGCAGAATCGTTTGATGATGATAAGAAACAAGGTTCCGTTAATACCGAAGAGCTTAAGACGCTTTTAAGTTCGATTGTGTACAATGTAAAGATTGTACATGATGATAATGACAAAACGGCAAATAAGATTGCATTGGATGATTCTACGCTTGAGACAACGCTGACTAAGGTTTTTGCTAACATTCTGAACCCTCAAATACAACAAAATGATTCGGAACAAATAGAGAAGCATTGGGCGCTTGAAAGTACATTGCAAGCCGTTAAGGGTGTTCTTGATAATATCCATACCAATACCACAAAGATTGGAACCGTCAATACGTCTAGCGTTGACACGATTGCCGCCACTGCTCTTGATGGTAGATTGGCGGAGATTAAGTCTGTTTTAGAATCTATTGATAATAAGATTGCTAAGGGCGGAGCCATCATCACCAAAGATGTTATAAAGGCGGCACGCACTGAAACAAAAGAAACACCGAAGACACAAACCAGTAGTGCAACGGATATTAAATCTTTAACTAAGGATTATGAGCGCCTTGGCAAGTTAAGAGCACAGTTTGAAAAAGATCACAATCTTGAGACCAAGGCAGTCTTGAAAAATCTTGCTGTTGAGGTTGAGACAAAGAGAGAATCCTTGGGATTAACAACCGATGAAACTTTGGCTCTTAGAGAAAAATCTAAATTAGCGTATGAAGCAGAACAGAGATTAATTGATGCAGCGAAGGCACAGAAAGACATCGATAACCAAAGAAAATCTGCCGCTCAAGACGCAAAACAACAAGCTAAAGATGCTGAAACTGCTTGGAAGAAGCAAGTTAAAGATGCTCAGAGAGCAACAGGTGTTAATGCAGCAACGTCTGCGGCTAATGCTGGTGACCAGACGGTTGTACGTGCTATTGGAACCGAGGGTGTTTCTAAAGATATTGAGAATAAAGCTAAGGAATTGTCCGATCAGATTAAAACGTTGCGTATGTTGCGCGATGAGATTGACAAGAAGGGCGAACAGGCGTCAGCTAAGGATAGAGACGATCTTAGCAAGCAGATAGCAAGAGTTAAAGAATTGAAGACCGAGGTTGATGGTTATCTTAAAATTCACGAAAAATATAGTGGAGAAGGTGTAACCGACCTTGGTGATGCAAGTAATTTTGGTGCTGTTGGTACGGATCAGTATTGGAATAATATTACCGAGGCAATCAAGAAAGCATCGACCGGCAAAACAACCATTAAGGGGCTTAATGCTGATACGGGTGAATTGACTGGTACTACTAAGATTGCGGCGAATACTTTTGCGCAGTGGAGTGCAACAGTAGATCCGCTTACTGGCAGACTGAGTATGTTGCGTACCGGCATTAAAAAGACCGAAACAATAGTTGAGCAGATTACTCGTAAGACCAAGGAAATCTTCACGTATTTTAGTGGTTCGAGTATTATTTTTAAAGTCTTTAATGAGCTTAAGAAGGGTGTTCAGTATGTAAGAGATATTGATGACGCACTCGTAGAACTACGGAAGGTTACAGATGAAACCGCAGAGGCCTATGATAGATTCCTAAAGACCGCTGCGAAGACTGGTGCGAGACTTGGAGCCACTATTTCGGATGTAACACAGGCAACCGCAACATTTGCTAAACTAGGATACGACATGTCTCTTGCGTCTGAAATGGCCGAGGCGGCACTTGTTTATATGAATGTTGGTGACGGCATTGAAAATGCTGACGAGGCTGCGAGCAGTATAATCAGTACTATGAAGGGTTTTGGTCTCGCAACATCGGAGTCTATGAGAATTGTTGACTCGTTCAACCAGGTTGGTAACGAGTTTAGTATAACCTCTAAAGGTTTAGGTGACGCTTTACAGCGTTCTGCGGCCGCTTTGAATGCTGCCGGGAACACGTTAGATGAATCCATAGGTCTTATAACTGCAGCCAATACTGTAATTAATGACCCTGATTCTGTAGGAACGGCGATGAAAACTCTCGCCCTCAGAATCAGAGGTGCAAAAACTGAGTTGGCCGAGGCTGGTTTAGAAACTGAAAATATGGCGGAAACTACTGCCAAACTACAACAGAAAATTTTGGCATTAACGCATGGCGATGTCGATATCATGCTTGATGCAAATACGTTTAAGTCTACTACTCAGATCATTCGTGAAATGAGTGAGGCTTGGGAATCTATGACAGACGTCGAGCGTGCAGCGGCTACTGAACTTCTTGCCGGACAAAGGCAAAGCAATGTGTTGAGTGCGCTTATTCAGAACTTTGATATAGCGGAAGAAGCTATCGAAGCGTCTGCAAATAGTGCAGGCAGTGCATTAAAGGAGAATGAGGTGTGGCTTGACTCAATCTCCGGAAAGATTTCCCAATTAAATAACGCTACACAGGCAATGTGGAATGACACACTTGATAGCGACGTCGTGAAATTTTTCGTTGACCTTGCTACAAAGCTCGTAAAACTAGTTGACGCAGTTGGACCACTCAATATAGCACTTGTTGGTCTTTTTGCATATTTAGGAAAACAACATGGTATATTTGATGGATTATTTAAACCAGCAGAAGAAAGCTTAGATAGCCTAAAGAAAAAACTAGTAAATGCTCAAAAAGACTTAGATAAGGCAACGCAAAAATTCAACGATAGCGGCAGCGCCAAAGATCTTGCCAATAAAGAGGCACAAGAACAACGTGTCAAAGACTTATCTAAAAAAGTAGAAGAAAAATCTGCAAGAGATGATGTGGTAAATCTAACTAAACAACGAGAAGATTTGTTGCAGAAACAAAAGGAATTAGACATACCAGACATCAGCGAAGAAGCAAAGCAAGAGCTTGCTAAAGTTAATTCCGAACTCGAAAAAACCAATAAAGAGCTTGCGGAGGCCGAGGCAAGGCTTGAGGAGATAGATAAGGAATTCAAACCATCAACTATATCTGATACCGTAGAAGATGCTGCAGATGCATTTGATCCAAAGAAGCAAAAAAATAGCATTACAGGCAAAAAAAGTGCTAGAACCAAACGAATCAATAAACTTCAAGCCGAGGGCAAAACCTTCGATGAAATTCAGGTAGATCCTAAGGTTAAGCAATATACTCAAGAAATTGAGGATGCGCAACGGGCTCTTGATGAATATAATAATACGATTGAACGTGGAGATAATGTTTTAAATCAAAAGAACGAAACAAATCAACGGGTTGCCGCGTCCGAAAAAGCGAAGACTACATCTATTTTAGGTGCAGTGATTGCTGAGGCACTTAGTGAAGGTGCAACAAAAGAATCTATTGCTGCAACCTTAAAACAAGAAGTCGCAAATAGACTAGCGGGAAATTCTTTTGTTCAAAAGGGTCTTAAAGCTATGGTTGCCGCTGGAGCAATTACGGCTGAGGCCGCCGCAGAGGCTGCTAGTTTACCGATTAAAACCTTGTTGACCGCCGGAGTCAAAGGATTGACTGCGGCGTTTATGGAGCTTTGGGCTGTTATATGGCCAGTTGCATTAATATTGTTGGCTGTTGTTGCGGTTGTTGCTGTTGCGGCAGCAGCGATTTATGGTTTGGTAAAATTAATAGATGCCTTGGTAGTTACAACAGAAGAAGCGAAAGAAAAACTTGATGAAATGAAGCAAAAGCTCTCTGATATCCGCGCAGAGCTTGATTCTGTTAATTCTGAATTAGAAACAACCAATGAACGTATTGCAGAGCTTCTTGCTAAGGACAGTTTAACATTTGTAGAGCAAGAAGAATTAGATCGTTTAATCAATGCACGTACTGAGCTTGAAAGGTACAAAGAGTTACTGGAAGGACAAGAAAAGGAAGAAGCTTCCCGTGTTGGTCGTCAGGCGTCCAGTGTTGTTAATAAAAAACGAAATGAAATTGGCTGGTGGCTGAATGGAAAATCAGAAGATGAAGAGGTTCTTGATGACATCGAAGAATACAGAGACCTGATGCAACAACGCAATAGCGCACAGAATTTAAAAGAGCGTGAAAAAATTCAAAAAAAACTTGACAAAAAAACCGAAGAGATTGACGAATATATCGGTGTTATATCAGAGGCGTTGGACGGGGTTAAATACGGTGATAGTGTAGAGTCTGATGCGGCATTAGATTACTTAGCAGAACTTCAAGATACATACGCTATCGCTCGCGGCTCATCCGGTGCAAAAACAAATGCCATTAAAGGTATTTTTAACAAGGATGAATTTTCTAACACAAAAATCGCCATTGATCAATATGTAAAGGCGTTAAAAGATGGAGATCAAAGCGCAGCCGAGTCTATTGCTAAGATGATTAAGAATAATTACAAACTTGTTAAAGATCTTGAGGCAAGAGGACTTGACGCGCAAGACGCCATAGACTACTTTACTAAACTTGGTGATACTGCGCGTTTTGATACGATTGAAGGTAAAACCGAAGAAATCGAACGTGCAAAAGCCTCCATGGACGATTTAATGAGTGGTTTCAAAGATGGTTCGATTAATACCGATGACCTATTTGATGAAGATGGCAAGATTATTCAAACTAAACTTAGCGAGATGTTTAAGGGTACTAGTGAAAAAACTAGAGCCGAACTAACAAAATTACTCGAAGGATCATATCGTCAAATTGCGGATGGACTTAGCGATGACGAGATGCAGAGTTTGCTTAGTCGATTTGGACTTAAGATGGATTTGGCATTGCAGGATGTTCAAAATTCAGTACTCGCTGAGCAAAATCTTGAACTTTTCCCAAATCTAAAGGATGAAATTGATGGAATTATTGATTCATTCGACGAGATGAGTAAAGCGCTGCATGGTGTGGTCGATGCCATGGATCTACTTAAGCAAGCAAGAGCAGAAGAGGCATATTCAGGTTCTGTATCGCTTGAAACCATGGAAAAACTCATGGAGCATACAGATGACTACACAAAGATAATGGAAGTGGACGAATATGGTGCGATTAAGCTCGTTGATAATGCCGAAGAGATTCTAATAGGTACTCGTATTGAAAAAATAAAAACAGACGCACAGGCTGCCCTGGCGGTAGCTGAAAAAACAAAGCAAGAAGCAATCGCTGCTGAACAGGATGCTCTCAATGCAAAGCAAACACTAGAAATGAGTGGACCGACTCAACAGTGGTATATTGGAATCATGGGAGTGCTTGCAGGCGTAATTGCTTATGTTGCTTCACTATGGGAAAGTGTTACACATGGTAATTTTGCTGGAATGGGAGATAGAGCAAGTGCCGCGTATGAGTCTGCAAAACAATCTTACGTTTGGGACAAAACAGAGGGAGAACATCAAAGACAGTTAGCAGAGGCAAATGCAGCATATGATTCTGCTGTTTCAAATCGAGAGAACGCCGAAAAAGAATTAAAAAATAAAGAATTATGGGCGCAGTATGCAAACGGAATCACGCCAGAAAACATAGGAAGTAGAGTAAATGCCGATGATGCGTCTGGTGGAAATAAAACAAAAGAAGAAGTTGCAGATGATCTTTTCCAAAAAGAAATGACCTACTGGGAAAACCGCATTGCGGCCAATCAGTCTAAATACGAACAGATTCAAAATGAAATTGATTTGCTTGAAGCGAAGGGACAGAAGGCAGATGTATCGTTCTATGAAGAGCAGATTAAGCTTGAGGGCCAACGTAAGTCATTGCTTGAACAACAAAAGGCGGAGGCACAAGCGTTCCTTTCTACTTTGGAAGAAGGTAGTGAAGAATGGTGGGAAGTTGCAAATACCCTCAACGACATTGAAGGAGAACTTGACGATGTAACGAGTTCTATTCTTGATTTGCAAGACGCCATAGGCGAAATAGACACCTATAAGTTCGAAGAGTTCAACACTCGTCTTGATAATCTAACAAGCAAACTCGGCACAATTCGTGATCTCATTGCCCCAAATGGCGAAGAGGATTGGTTTGACGACGAGGGTAACTGGACCGACGCCGGAATTGCGGTTGCGGGTACATACTTGCAGGAACTTGAAACATACAAGCAAGGTTACCAGAACACAATGGATGAGCTTGCTAAGTACCAAGCGGATTATGCCGGCAACGAGGATTATTACGAGACACTTGGCATACATTCCGAACAAGAATGGTACGATAAAACCGAGGAACTAATCTCTCAACAATATGATTTTGCAGAGTCTATTAGTGATACCGAACAGTCTATTGTTGATATGTACGAAAGTAGCATTGATGCCGTAGAAGAATATGTCGATACACTCATTGATGGTTATAATGACTATATTGACAGTGTAAAAGAGGCACTCGACGCCGAGCGCGACCTATATGACTTCAAGAAGAATGTACAAAAACAAGCCAAAGACATTGCAGAAATCGAACGTCGTATAGCAAGTTTGTCTGGTTCTACAAATAAGGCAGATATTGCAGAACGTCGTAAATTAGAAGCACAACTTTATGATTCTCGTGAGTCTCTCAATGACACTTATTACGATCACGCAAACGACGCTCAAAACGAAGCTCTCGACGCAGAGCAAGAAGCTTATGAGACCGTCATGACCAAAATGGTTGAGAATATGCGTGTTAGTCTCGAAGAGGCAACGGCAGATATGGACGCATTCCTAGATAGCGTAACCATAGCGGTGTCTATGAACGCGGACACGGTACTACAAAAGTATCAAGATACCGAAGTTCCATTAAATGATGCGATTACTAATCCTTGGGAAGAGGCGGCCAAAGCGGTTGGTACGTATGGCGGAGACGCTAACGATCTTATGGACGTTTGGAAAAAGGATGGATACTTTGCTGAATTTAAATCTACCGCTAGTACAAACCTAAGTTATCCTTGGAGTGCCGGTGTAACTGCCGCAAACACATTTAAGAATAGCGTTTCAACGGTAATGGGCGACATCGCTAATAATATTCGCTCCAATGTTTCTAATATAACATCATATCTTGGTAGCGTACAAAGTGCTTATAGCGGAATAATATCAACTGCACAACGAGCAAAAGCCGAAGTAGACTCCGCTAATGCTGCGGCAGCGGCTGGTGTTGGATATACTGGCAGTGCAGTAACTACACAACCTACGTATACACCTCCAGCACAAGTTGACAATAGAATACTCAGCAAATACAAACTTACTGCGTCACAGGTGTCGGCCCTTGGGTATGGTCCAATTAGTTTAGAAGAATTTGAGCGACTTCTTAGAACTTATCAAATTAAATATTCTGCAATTTACAAGCAAGTGGCAAATACAAAGCCAATTGAACGATCTCTACAAAAAGTGATAGCTGGCGAGTATGTTACTGGCCCAATGGCTGTTAGGCAGTACGCCAAAGGTACTACTGGAACAGACCGTGACGAATGGGCGATTACAGACGAGCCTCAATTTGGTGATGAATTGACCATGTATGCAACTCCCGAGGGTACGCTTTCATTTATGAGAGCCGGAAGCACCGTTATTCCAGCGGACTTAACACGGGAATTAATTGATCTTCCAAAGGTTGTTGATGG
>JAEIGA010012062.1_pt1 | contig 13113 bp, 29 predicted proteins | sample 9270691 | NCBI WGS metagenome assembly JAEIGA01 (sample SAMN17057246, study PRJNA624740) | gut metagenome | biome: biome; isolation source: fecal sample | host: Bos grunniens | place: China: Xizang | collected 2019 | reverse complement strand
TGGGAAGAAAAGCTCGGCACGATAAACCGAGACATTGGCAATATGTCTTTGACGGAGAACGAGAGCGAAACCATTGAGGAAATGACGGAGTGGTGCGAAAAGAATAGCTATTAACAACCAAACGCCGAGGGCGGCGGCGAATCCGCCCAGAAAGAGAGAAGAGGAATGCACAATATCATTTATTTAGTTTTCAACGAGAAAGAAGACCGCAGAAACATAATGGCGGATATTCAAGAAAGGGCAAGGGATGACGGAGACGGATATTCAAGCCGAATCACTTGGCACGATAAGGTTGAGCCTTTGGAGAGTTACGAAGAAGCGAAGGAGTTTATCGAATCTCACGACAACGGCTGGTATGACGACCACGCTGTAAGATTCAGAGATTACTCAACGGCGACCAAAACAAAAAGAATGGAAGAGTACGAAAGTAAGATATCAGAGCTCACAAAGTCAATGCGGGAATACAAAGAGAAACATTCCGTGCATATGCTCCAGGCAAAACACATCGGCTGTCCTAAGTGCAATTCAAAGCTCAACAAGGAATATTTGAGAGGTGAGACTTGCCCTTTGTGTAACGAAGATTTGAGGTCAAAAACAACGCTCGAAAAGCTCGAGTGGTACAGGGAGAAGATCAGAGATTATAACTCCCGCATTTATGAGGAACAGAGAAAGCAGAAAAAGAACTGCAAAATCAAGTGGCTTGTAAAAGTCGAATATCATTCTTAATAAAGGAGAGAAGAAAAATGGCAGTAGTAGGAATTGCATTTGCGGTGCTTGTTTCAATGGCAATCGGGATTCCCGCAGTAAACGCTTTTGAGAAATGGAAAAAGGAGATGGATTACGACCCGTCCGATAAAGAATGATTATGATGTGTCACTATGAAACCTTTTGAAAGGGGGTGAACAAATGCGAAAACATTTGAAGGTGCTTCGGGCGAAATATGATTACACCCAAGAAGAGATGGCGAAGCGGTTGAACGTTTCTCGAACTGCCTATTGCAATATCGAGAACGGCAGAAGCAAAGGCTCGTTGACTTTTTGGCTTGGGGTGATCAGAGCCTTTCCTGAGGTTGAATCTGAAATAATGGAAAAATTAAAAGAGAGGGAAGAAGAATGAGAGGAAAACGAAAGGTTGTAACAAGCTTAATTGAGAGCAGAGAGGTAAACAACGCAAGGCTCGTTGAGTATCTTACAAACAAGTACAAAGAAAAGGGGTGCGGAGATGTATTGCCGAACAGATGACCCGATAAGAGACTTTGAACGTTACGACAGGGAACAAACAGAGCGAATCAAAAAACTTCCTCGTTGTAGCGAGTGCGACAATCCGATTCAAGACGAATACGGCTATTACATCAATGACGAGTGGATTTGCCCCGAATGTATTGAACAGTACCGTAAACCTATTGAGGAAGATATTTGAGAAAGGAGAGTAAAAAATGGCTGTTGAAGTTGTGGAAAGAGAAGCAAGGGAAATAACAATCCCGCTGGGAGAGTATATTGAGCTGGTCCGTACAGCCGAGAGAGTAGCGGTGATTGAAAGATTGTGTGCAAGCAATAATTATGTCAGCACCGAGGATTTGAAGTCCGCATTAAAAATCAAATAAAGAAAGGAAACAGAAGAATGTTAAAACCGTATGATGAACTTGTAAAAATTGATGTAATGCCCTATTGCGATTTACGAGAAGCTAAGGACGATAAAGGAAAGACAATAAAAGTGCCCTATTTGAATTGGGCGGTGTGCAAAAAGCTCTTGCACGAAAACGGTGCAACAAAGGTTTATTTTGAACCTTGCATAAACTCCAACGGCTCGTCTTTGTTTATGGCTGACCGAGTGTTTACCGATAGCAAAGGAAACACAAATAGCTGTTACGAAGTGCGTGTGAGAATCACTATTGACGACTTGGTGTTTGACGCTCAATTCCCTCTTATGAACGGAAGCAATCCCGTAAAGGATAACTCTTTGACACAGCAGAGGTTATGGAACGCACAGACAAGAGCCTTTGTGAAGGGCGTTGCTATGATGACAGGGCTTGGCTTTAACTTGTGGATTGACGAAGAACACAACAACGCCAAGGAACAGGAAGAAGATTTGTCGAGCCACAACATTTTCGCCATTCAGAAGCGAGTGCAAGAGGAATATACAAAGCTTATCAAAAAGAGAATGACTACAAAAGATATAGCTGAAAAGCTGGAGATGACCGAGGACGAAGTAAAATACTTCTTTACTCTGTTTGACCAGATTGACCGCTTTGAAAAGAAACTGATTGCGTTATGATTGATTCGCAAGACAGGAGCGGTTGGCTTGGAGCGAGTGACACAGATTTTATCGTAGGTAATTGGGAAACGGCGACTTTTGAAAAATGGTGGCTAACAAAGATAGGTATAAACAAATCGAATTTGCAAAACCAATACTTGTTAGCGGGAACACACAAGGAACATCAAATCTTGAATTACCTACAAATACCGCTTCTCGAACTGGATAGGCAGATTTTAATACCCGAGTTAAAATTGCGGGTGAATTTAGACGGGAACACAAGCGATTGCATTTACGAATGTAAAACGTACTCGGCGGATAAGCCGTTTAAAGTGCCTTTAAAGTATAAAAGACAAGTGTGGGTGCAAATGTTTGCCGCAGAGATCAGAAGGGCGAAAATAGTTGCTTACGGGCTCTTGGAAGAAGATTATAAAAACTTCTTTCTGCCTATAGACAAAGAAAGGCTCTCCGTTATAGATATCCCGTACAATGAAAGGTTTATCCAAGAGGAGTATTTACCGAAAGTGCAGTATCTTGCACAATGCCTTGAAAGAGGTATTTTCCCCGACACTTGATGTGTCACTATGTTATCAAAAGAAGGAAGGTGATTAAATTTTGTATGAATTGAGCGGTAAGATTCAGAATCTCGCTCTCGACTTCGCCACAAAGAAAGCAACGCTCACATTGACAATCAATGAAGAAAGAGCAGTAAAGAGTTTGTTTGATGATTTGCACGAGGTCGAAAAGCTTTCAATCAAGATTGATAAGTACCGAGAGAAACGGTCCTTGAACGCAAACAATTACGCTTGGAAGCTCCTGACCGAGATTGGAAACGTACTCCGAACCAACAAAGAGGTTGTTTATTTGGAGATGTTGAAGCGGTACGGACAGAGCGAGATTTTCAGCGTATTATCACATATTCCTTTCGGGGAGTATGTGAAATATTACGAAGAGTGCGGCGAGAGTATGCTGAACGGAAAGTTATTCAAGCATTACAAGGTGTATAAAGGCTCAAGCGAATTTGATACTCGGGAAATGTCGATTTTCCTTGACGGAGTTGTAAGCGAAGCAGAAGAGCTCGGGATTCAGACAATGACCCCGAACGAGATTGCAAATTTAAAATCATTATGGGGAGAGTGAAAAATGAGCATTGAAGAGAGACTCAAATACGCAGAAGCAAAGCTCGAAGAAGTGATAAGCAACGGCACGATTGCAGAGGTGACATATTGGAATGGCTACATAGATGGGATCAGAGCCGTAAAGCGAGATATGGAGAATGGCTAAAAGCATTATACAGCAAGAAGAACGGTGTTATATGTGCGGCTCGTATCAATGGCTCGAAGAACACCACGTATTTTCGGGCTATGGAGTAAGACCGTTAAGCGAGGAATACGGCTTAAAAGTGCTCCTCTGCCATTACTGCCATAACGAAGAGCCAAACGGCGTACATCAAAACAGACAAAACAGACTGGCTTTACAAGCCGAAGTGCAAAAAATCGCTATGCAACATTACGGGTGGAGCGTAGATGATTTTAGAAAGATATTCAGAAAAAATTATATTTAAAACACGAACAAAGAAAGGGAAAAATTATGAGAGATTTTAAAATCGGAGACAGAGTGAGAGTAATTGATTGTTTTAGTGGAAGAAACTTGAAAGGAAAGACGGGAACCGTGGTTGCTGTGGGGTTTGATTGCAGACCGTGGGAGATAGGCGTTGATTTTGATAAGCCTATTGGTGATTTTGGACACCGTTGTAATGGAATGGCGAAAGCGGATTGCGGCAGATGGGGGTACAAGAGCGAGCTGGAACTTGTTGAGAATAAGAAAATCGTTATCACAACCAACGGCAAGGAAACACTCGCAAGACTTTATGAGGGCAACAAGGTTATAAAAACCGCTACAGCGAAGTGCTCTCCCGATGATACTTTTTGTTTTGAAATCGGAGCGAGAACGGCGTTTGACCGACTTATAGAAAGTCCGCTTGAAAAAGCGTTGAGAAGTTTAAGCAAAGCGGCGGCAGACTTTGTAAAAAACACGGAAAAACCCAAAATAAAAGTCGGAAAAAGATACAGATGGGCGGGAAATTGTGTTTACAAAGGCGGTGTGCTTGAAGTCACTAAAGAAGATAAAGAGACTTTTTTGTTTAAGATAATTAGCGGTATGGAAGATTGGAAAAACGGAGACCGCTTTTGGAAAACCTCACCTCTTGCGGAAGAGCTTGTGCCGTTTAAATACGAGGTTGGCGATAAAGTGAAGGTTATTAAGAATACTTGTTGCCATTATGCAAAAATCGGCGACATAGTAACACTCAAAGAGGTTAGAGGTGAAGACAAAGAGGGTGTTATGTGTAGAGTAAATGAAGTTTCTGGCTATATCTTGGAGCGTGATTTTGAGCTTTATACTGAACCCGAAAAAACAACCTTCATTCCCCACCTTGTTGATGGCGAAACGTATTGCGGGAACATTGGCGAACCAACCAATTACAAGGACGCTATTGGAAGACCGCTTTGTATTGGTGATGTTGTTGAGTATTTCAATGAGAGCAACGAATCATATGGGGATACGGTTATTGTCAAGAAGAAGCTGTCATATAAAGGCAATCGAGAGAAAACTTTTGTAATGGGTATTGAGTCTGATTGTGATGAAATAAAGGGAACAACAGGAAGCTGGAAGATAATTAAAAAGCGTTCCTTTGATGAAGTCAAGAACGGCGAGAAAATTTATTCTATCAAATATGTAAGGGAGATTTGAAACAATGGCAAATTTCAATATAAACAAAGTTATCCTGGGCGGTAGATTGACCGCAGATGTGGAGCTCAAGCAGACACAGAGCGGTGTATCGGTTTGCTCTTTCTCACTCGCAGTAAATCGCAAGTACTCAAAAGAAGGAGATCAGAGCACGGACTTTATAAACTGCATTGCTTGGAGAAACACGGCTGAGTTTATAAGTAAGTACTTTAAAAAAGGCTCGTCCTTGTGTGTTGTCGGTCAGATACAGACAAGAAGCTGGAATGACAATAACGGAAATAAGAGATACGCAACAGAGGTAATAGTTGACGAAGCTCTGTTTGTGGATAGCAAGGGCGAAAGCACCGAAGAGGAACAGCCGAGCTATAACAACGGTCCTCAGTACGAAGAGCTGAAAGAAGACGACGACTTGCCGTTCTGAAAGGAGAAGAGAAATGAAGACGATAAATAAGCTTAAAAAGAAAATCGAAGAATTACAGGAATATGTAAGCGAAACTACTGTGTTTGGAGTTAAGATTCGCACAAGCACTTATCCCGTACAGATAGAATTTTATGAAAGCCAAATTGATATGTTTACGGAAGATATACAGGACACCGCACCGACGCTGTGCTTTGTATTTGACGATGAAATGCGTATAATCACGGCGGAAGACTTCAAGATAAGCGAGACGGTATTTAATAAACTGAAGAATATGTCGAAAGAGATTAACCGTCTTTATTTGCACACTTTCCGAGAAGAGATTGATAAAGTGATAAAGCCTATGTGGAACACTTTGGACGGCTCACAGGTGGCACTATATCGCAAGAAATCCTTTGACGAGTTGATGAATCAATTTGAGATGTAAAGCTCAAAACTTCCTCTTCCAGCCGCTTTTAATTTATCCCTATTAAGTAATCACGAAAACGAAGAAAGTGGCTTATAGAGCAAATTTGAGCGGTTGGAGAGTGTTTAAAAGAAAAAGATATAAAGAGAGGTTAAAAGAATATGAAAATAAAACTTGATAGCGGAGCGAAAATGCCAACGAGAGCTCACCCTTCGGACGCTGGGCTTGACCTTTACGCAAGAGAGGGGCAAGTGATTCCAGCGAGAGAAAGTGCAACCTTTGATACGGGAGTACATATTGAGATTCCGCTCGGCTTCGTCGGTATGCTCAAGAGCAAGAGCGGCTTGAATGTAAAGCACGGGCTCACGAGCGAGGGCGTTATTGATAGCGGTTATACGGGCAGTATCGTTGTAAAGCTCTATAATAATAGCGGTTATGATTACAAGGTCGAGAAGGGCGATAAAATCTCACAGCTTGTTATTATGCCGATTGCGTGGGGCTTTGAGCTGGAGCGAGTTGATAGCTTGGAAGATACCGAGAGAGGTAGCGGCGGCTTCGGGAGTAGTGGCAAATGATAAAATTCACAATCCCGCTTATTCCGATAAGTAAAAAGAACAGCCAACAGATATATCGCCCGAACGGAATGAATAGACCTATTATTGTACCGTCAAAGAAATACAAGGAGTATGAAGCGGCGGCGGCTCGGCATATTCCGAAAGGCGTTTTTATAAACTGTCCTGTGAATATCAAATGCTTATTCTATATGCCGACAAAAAGAAAGTGTGATTTAACGAATATGCTCGAAGCGATTGACGACGTTATGGTGAAGGCTGGTTTGCTCGCAGATGACAATTATACCATAGTGGAAAGCCACGACGGAAGCCGTGTTTTATACGATAAAGAGAATCCAAGAACAGAGGTATATATCGAGGAGAGAATACCGCAAGAAGAGGGGGGCACAAAATGAATCTTGTAAATATAACAGAGCTCGTTTATTCCTTTTTGGTTTTCGAGCCCGCAACAAGAGATGATGACGATTTGCTTTGGGTGAAAGTGCTTGAAGAGACAGCAAAAATTCTGAACATACCCGATTATTCGCAGAGTATGCCTTTCAAAGATTTTCTTTTTACAGCGAAGTGTATGGGGTTGCCGCATTTTAAGTCGGTTAGCCGAGCACGAAGAAAGTTGCAGAGAAAATATCCTGAGTTGAGGGGATCAGAAGAAACGCAAGAAGCAAGAGCCGAGCTCGAAACGGTCTATAAGGAGTATGCGAGAAGTGGACGGATATGAGAGAATCCGTGCGGCTGTAATAAGAAAAGCTATGAGCGACTACTTAATAGCCTTGAAAACCAAAAACCTTCACGCACAAAAGAGTCTTGAGCGATTTTTCTTGAGTGATTGGGGAGAGTTATTGAGCTACGGGCACGGCGAATATATTATCGAGTGGTGCAAGAAGAGAATTGAGAATAATTAACAGAATTTTCTGAAAATGTATTGACAAATTAACATTATTTGGATATAATATTCAAAGTTGATACGGTATGACGGTATTGTACAACAGTAAATGAATATTGTATCACTCGGGCGTATTGTATTGGGAAGCCGTCACTTTCCAATATAGTACGCCTTTGAACGTATAAAAGGAGAAAGATTAATGGAACATTCCTTTGATATTGATATAGCGAAAAAATACGGGATACCGTCCGCCATTCTGCTCAAGAATATTCATTTTTGGATTGAGAAGAACAAGGCGAACGATAAAAATTTCTTTGACGGTTATTATTGGACTTATAATAGCAAGAAGGCTTTTGCGGAGCTATTCCCTTATATGACAACCCGACAAATTGATTATGCGTTGCAGAAACTAATTGATGATGGATTAATAATCACGGGCAATTATAACAAAGTTGCTTATGACAGAACATTGTGGTATGCAATTACAAAAAAAGGGTATTCCATTTTACAAAATTGTGAAATGGAAGAACCAAATTTGGAAGATGGAACAGCCAAAAATGAAGAACCTATACCATATAAAAAAACAAATAAAAAAACAAATAAAAAAACAAATAAAAAAACAAATAAAAAATCAGATAATATAAAGAGTTTTGTACCGCCTTCACTTGATGAGATAAAAGCTTATTGTAAAGAGAGAAAAAATAATGTAAATCCTCAAAAATTCTATGATTATTTTACCGCTTCTGATTGGTACGACAGTAAGGGTAAAAAAGTAAGGTCTTGGAAGCAAAAAATTATAACTTGGGAAGGTTATTCCGAAAAGAACGACGGTAAAACCTACGGCTCAAACGGAATTGCTATCAAGCAGAGCGGTCCTGATGATTTGGACGGAATACTTTAAGAGGGGAGAGATCAGATGAATAACGAGTGCGTATGCTGTGGGGAAATCATACCCGAGGGGAGACAAGTTTGTTTAGATTGTGAATCCTCGAACATAAGACCGAGGCAAATAAAAACCCCTTGCAGTATAGGTGACACAGTTTGGGCTATCAAAAAATACAGCGGAACAGAGGTCGCCCGAGAAGGTATAGTGAGCGAAATATTCTTTACATCGGATATGGATATTTGCATAGTGGTAAAAAATCTCTGCCGAGGTAGATGGGGCAAAACGGTATTTGCTACACAAGAAGAAACAGAGAAAGCAATCCGAGAAGGGAGAAAATAATGGACTTAACATCGTATGTGGACGGGTTGGAGAAAAAAGCGGCACAGAATATAAAAGAAGAGCAAGGCGATTATATTTTGGACGGGCTTTTGCATTGTGGAAAGTGTAAAACACCGAAGCAAACGAGAGTGTTTATATTTGACCGTGAAAGAACTCCGTACTGTCTTTGCAAATGTGAGGTTGAAAAGAGAGATCGAGAAGAAGCGGAGCGAAAGCGGATTGAGTTTCAAGCTACCGTAAAAAAATTACGGGAGAATGGTTTTCCTGAAAGTGATATGCAGAGCTGGACTTTTGCAAACGATGATAGAGCAAACGAAAAGTTGTCAAAGGTTGCGAGAAATTATGTAGATAACTTTGAGAAAATGCGAGAGGACGGAAAAGGCTTGCTCTTCTTTGGAACTGTAGGAACTGGAAAATCATATGCGGCGGCTTGTATCGCCAACGCTCTCATTGACAAGGGATATCCTGTATTGATGACGACATTTGCGAGGATTAGAAACATAGTACAAGGAATGTATGACGGCAAACAAGATTATTTGGATAGCTTAAACCGTTACCCGCTTTTAATTCTTGATGATTTAGCGGCGGAGAGCAAAACCGAGTATATGCAAGAGATTGTTTACCACGTTGTAGATTCGAGATACAAAGCGAGGTTGCCGCTTATTGTGACAACAAATCTGACGGGCGAAGAATTGAAGCACCCAGCCGAGACGGTAAATCAAAGAACGTACAGCCGATTGCTTGAAATGTGTTTACCTATGGAAGTATCAGGAAATGACCGAAGACGAGAGCGATTGAAAGAGGACTTTGCCGAGTATAAAGATTTACTTGGTTTGTAATGCGTCATAATGGCGTAGTATGGCTCGAAATTCTTACGGAGAGAAGCGAAAAGCGTACAGGGCGAATAAGAGGAAGGGAGAAAAAGAAAACGGCTTAAAACGCAAATTTGAGCCGTTGGAGAGGATATGAAAATTGAAGAAGTAAAATCAAATTTGAACCGTATGGTTAAATACAAAGGCATATCAAATGTTTATGAGCTCACCGCTTGCATTCTCCGTAAAGGCGAATCGGGATTTTTCTATCAAGCGGAGTTGAAAGACAGAAAGAGCGGAACATCTGTATTGATATGTAAACTTGAAGAGATTGAGGTGATAGAGTGATTGCTAAGGAATATTTAAGAGAGATCAGAAAGATAGATACGCAGATTAAGAATAAAGCAGTAGAGTTGAAACAGCTTAAAGAGCTCGACCTTCCGAGCGGCGACCTTGTTTCAAGTATAAATTGCCTACACTTAAAAAAGCGGGGAATCATCGAAACAATAGAGCAGTTACCCGAAGCCGAGTACGATGTATTGCACAAGGTTTACGTACAAAATGAAACGCTTTACGAGGTGGCTTCCGAAAGGGGTATCAGTTACAGCTTAGCAACCACTATCCACGGAAGAGCTTTGAAGAGACTTGAAAGCATAATCAATAAATAACGAAGAATCCACACGGCATTGTTTTGCTGTGTGGATTTTTGTATATAGATGTATGTTTTTGTGAGAAGATACAAGACCGATAAATAATATAGCAAAATATAATTAAAGTATCAAAGGCGGGAAACAGTATGAAAATACCAAAAAATATGACCGTGGCGGCTTTTATCAGAAAGCTCATACAGGAAGACAGACTCGCAGTATTTTATTTGACGGACGAATGGAAAGAGCTTCGACTTGATGTGCTGGAAGAGAATTGCTGGGAGTGCCAAGAATGCTTAAAAAAAGGCAATTATACGAGAGCAGTTTGTGTACATCACGTAAACGAGGTTAAAAATCGCCCTGACCTTGCATTAAGTCGGTATTATACGGACAACAAAGGGAATAGGCAACGGAATCTTGTGCCACTTTGTAATCAATGCCACAATATTGTACACGATAAACTCGGAGAATGGCAGAGAAAGGACAAATTTACGAATGAAGAACGCTGGTAAACAGATACAGATAATTTGGAAATCACTTGACGAGCTTATCCCGTATGAAAAGAATCCTCGAAACAATGACGAAGCGGTGCAGTTTGTCGCAGAAAGCATAGATACATTCGGCTTCAAAGTGCCGATGATTATTGACAAGAACAATGTAATTGTTTGCGGTCACACGAGATATAAGGCGGCAAGGGAGTTAGAAATAACAGAAGTACCGTGTATTATTGCCGACGACTTGACGGAAGAACAAATAAAGGCTTTTCGCATTGTAGATAACAAGGTGGGCGAGCTCGCAAATTGGGATAATGTGAAATTACATACCGAATTGAGCGAGATTGACGGGATCAGAATGGAAGACTTTGGCTTCGAGCCTATAAGTGATATGGAGTTTGAATTTGCCGAAACTCCCGAGAAAAATTCCGCTCCAAAAATGATAAAGTGTCCTCTTTGTGGAGAGCTTTTTGAAAAAGGGTGATTGAATGGAAATAATCTATAAGGCTATTGAGGAAATAACCGAATACGAGAATAACCCGAGAAATAACGACGAGGCGGTTGATTATATAGCAGAGAGTATTGATATATACGGCTTTAAAGTGCCGCTTATAGTCGATAAAAACGGCGTTATAGTTGCGGGGCATACAAGATATAAAGCCGCCAAAAAGCTCGGTATAACGCAAATTCCGTGTATTGTGGCAGATGATTTGAACGAAGAGCAGATAAAAGCGTTCAGATTGGCAGACAACAAGGTTGCCGAAAAAGCAGAATGGGTTTTGGAGATACTTGCGGACGAGTTGAAAGAGCTTCGTTGCGATAGTTTGACGGGCTTTGAAGCTTGGGAAATCGAGAATATTTTGAATCCCTTTGACGAGAACAGTTTGGGTGATTTTTTCGAGCCCGCTGAACCGAAGACAAAAGAACCGTCTATGATTCGATGTCCTTGCTGTGGGGGGTGGTTTGAAGAATGAACCTCTGTATAGCGGGGAGCAGTTGCGTAACGGAGAAAAACAGAAAGCTATTTGATGAAAACTCAATCCTTCTTGAGAGTTTTTACTACATAAAGGAATGGCAGATACCGATTATAAGAAAATGCAAATTTTTCTTGCTGGATTCGGGAGCGTTTACCTTTATGAATAACTCCAAAACGAAGGTGAATTGGAAAGAGTACATTGATAGATATATCAAATTCATAAATGACTATGATATCAAGTACTTTTTCGAGCTTGATGTTGATTCGGTTTTAGGTTACGAGAACGTAAAGAAAATACGCCATTATATCGAAGAGAAAACAGGAAAGAAAGCAATTCCCGTTTGGCATAAGGCGAGAGGAAAAGAAGAGTGGTTGAAGCTCTGTGATGAATACGACTACGTTGCTATTGGCGGAATCGTGACAAGGGAAATCAAGCCGAGCGAATACAAATACTTTACTTGGTTTATCAATGAAGCTCACAAGAGGGGTTGCAAGGTTCACGGCTTGGGCTTTACGAATTTAAGCGGCTTGAAACAATACAAATTTGATAGTGTTGATAGCACTTCGTGGAAATCGGGCAACCGTTTTGGAACACTCTATTTATACGAGAATGGGAATCTCAAACAGGTTAAGAAGCCCGAAGGAATGCGAATGATAACGGGCGATAAATACTCATTTATTGAGCGGTTTGTGTTGGTAGAATGGCTCAAATATCAGAGATACGCAGAACATCATTTGTAAGAGGGGTGTTGCTATGTGGACTGAAATATTGGGAATATCGGCAACGGTTTTTGTACTGATATCCTTCTTGATGAAAGACGCAGTGGGAATAAGAAAGATAAATATAATAGGGGCGTTCCTATTTGTTATTTACGGGGTACTAATCAATTCGATAAGCGTGTGGCTCTTGAACGGTGTCCTATTGATTGTGCATATATATCATTTAAGAAAAAGCTGTATGCAAAAATCCAGCTATAAAAAACTAAGGAGAATAAAATGAAGATCAGAAATGAAAGACCAATAAGCACATTACAGGTAGTGCTCACTATTATATTCGTGGGGGCTCTGCTTGTATCTAACATTGTATCGGCAAGGCTGTTTAATTTCTTTGGATTTGGAATGACCTGTGCCGTTGTAGTATTTCCTATCACTTATATTCTGTCCGACTTATTTAGTGAAGTATATGGATATAAGTGGAGTAGATTCACTTGCTATATGGCATTCGCTGTAAACCTATTTGCTGTGGGTGTGTTCTATATAGTATCACGCTTACCAGCCGTGATTCCTACTCAAGCAGAATCATTTAATAATATCTTGATAGGAACATTCAGTTGCACTATGGCTTCGTTCCTTGCATTCGTTGTAGGTGACTTTGCTAACGATAAAGTATTCGCACGAATGAAGAGGAATCACAATGGCTTGACGAATCATAAGGGCTTTGCATTGAGGGCTATACTCTCAAGCTTTATCGGGGAGCTGACAGATAGTTGTATCTATATACCGCTTGCGTTCCTTGTATTCAATCCTATTATGACGGTGAAAGATGTATTGATAATGATTGCTATACAGGTATCGCTCAAGATGACTTATGAAGTAATCATATTACCTTTAACAACGTTCCTTACAAAGAAAGTAAGCTCACACGAAAAGAAATTGCTGAGCGAATAAACGGAAGACAC
>JAEIGA010012061.1_pt1 | contig 13113 bp, 7 predicted proteins | sample 9270691 | NCBI WGS metagenome assembly JAEIGA01 (sample SAMN17057246, study PRJNA624740) | gut metagenome | biome: biome; isolation source: fecal sample | host: Bos grunniens | place: China: Xizang | collected 2019 | reverse complement strand
ATGATGCACGAGGGCACATCGGGGAGGCGCGACTCGCTGTAGTTCTTGTCCCATAGGGCGCGGCGCGTAAGTCCCGTCTCCTGGGTGATGTAGGTCTGCACCATGTCGGCTAGGTCGCGCGAGGTGTGGCGCGACAGCAGGCCATTGCCCAACTTGCCCTCATTGTAGCCCGTGGTGTAGATGCCGAGGGTGCCTACCGTGGTGTCGTCGTCGCGGATGCCTGCATCGGTGTGGAGGCCTAAGGCGAGCTCTACGGGCACGCGGAAGCCTGCGCTATCGGGGCAATATACGGAGCCTCCGAGCAGGTAGTTGGCGACGAAGGAGCGGCTGTTGATATCCTCGGCATAGTCTTTCTCGCCATTGTAGTTGGCATAGCGCTCTACGGGGAACCCTGCCCACTGCGAGTGATACCGCGCACCCTCATAGTAGCGGGGCATACGGCTGGTGTGTATGGTGTCAGAGGCTCCACGGCTGATGATGGCGCTGCCTCCTCCGAAGCGTACGGCATCGGCACTCACCACACCCGTGTGCTTGCTTTGGTTGGTGAGAATCACCATCTGGTCGTCGCGTTGGCCCTGCTCGAACTCGAAGGTGCCGAGGTATACCCACGTGCCACCACCCATCTGCTGGTTGACCTTGATGCGGGTGGTGCCTCCAGCGTGGAGCACGAGATACTCGGCATCGGGGACGCTTGTCGGGTAGGTCTGATAACTGACATACACGGCATACTCGCCCCGCTCGGGGATACGAGGTATCCAGAGCGCCGCCCCCTGGGTGTGCTTCTCATTTCCTGCTGTGCCCAATATGCGGCTAGTGCCCATGAGGAAGGGGTTGTCGCCATGGTGCAGCACCTCCTTGGAGAGGGCGAAGCCTACGGTGTCGCTCTCCCACCGGGCCTTGCGGTGCTTCTCTTCGATGTATAGCCCACAGTCGTCATCGGCATCATTGTCGATGATGATATCGTGGGGTTGCCGGTCGCGCTCGCGAGCGCTGAACACGACAGCACCTGCACGCTCGAGCATGGGGGTGAGGTAGGGCACCACGAAGGACTGCGACAGCAGGTCCTCACGTGTGCAATAGAGCGAGGGGCGCTGCCACTTCCAGCGCATCTCGTCGTTCTTGTAGTAGCGGCCATGGCTGGGGGTGAGGGCAAGGTGTCGTCCCTGGAGCCCCTCACTGATGGCATAGGGGAGCGAGGCATTGCTCACCCACGCATTGCCCGAATGTTGCGTCCTGCCCCATAGGCGCGTGTCATCCTTGACCTTGCGGTAGTGATTGGGGATGAGATCCTCGATACGCCTGTCGCCCACGAGAAGGGTGATGTCGTAGTAGTTGACAGGGCCTGGGAGCACCTTGCGCAGGTCGCTGTATATCTGCTCCGTCGTCTCGGGGCGAAAGGGTTGATAGGCAAAGTTGGCATTGGCATAGATGCTGAGGGTACGCTTCTTGGAGTCGAGCTGGAAGCGTACCAGTCTGCAGGTGCCTACGTCTACTTCGGTAGACTCATAGGTGCGGAAATACTCCTTCAGCCGCTTCTCCACAACCCTCTGTTGCGATTGTGCACATAGGTCGGTAAGCGAAAAGCCAAGCAGCAGGATGAGGTATATCAGTCGTCGGTACATAAGTTTCTCTCAAAACGCTACGAAGTTACGAAAAACAATTGACATAACCCACACGTTATCGACCTACAATGCGTAGATACAATGAAAAGACTCCTGCTGGCAATAACCGTGATGTGGCTGTGCATGCCACCTGTGGCCTATGCACACGAGAGCACCGACTCATTGCGCACACGCCCCAAGATAGGGCTGGTGCTGAGTGGAGGAGGAGCACGGGGAGCCGCACACATAGGGGTGATACGCCTGATCGAGGAGATGAAAATCCCCATAGACTATGTGGTGGGTACTAGCATGGGGGCCATCGTCGGGGGGCTATATGCCATAGGATACACCGCCGATGAGATGGACTCGCTCATGATGGTGCAGGATTGGAAGACCCTGCTGAGCAACGATGTGCCACGGCAACAACAACCCTATGCCCTGCGCATGGCAAGGAAACGGTATCAAATAAACCTCCCCTTCGAGAAAAGTGTGTTCAACGAAAACTCGGTGCACTACCGGGATGCGGGAATCAAGGTGAGGCGCAATAGCCTACAGACATTCCCCAAGGTGCTGGCACGACCGGGACTCATCGATGGGCAGAACCTGCTGGACGTGTTCTACAGGCTCACCTATCTCTACCGAGACTCGGTGGATTATGACACCTTCCCCCATGCGTATGCCTGCGTGGCTGCCGACCTCGTGACGGGCAAGGAGGTGATACTCAGCCAAGGACGGCTGGCCGAGTCGATGCGGGCCAGCATGTCGATACCGGGCGTGTTCTACCCCATCTACACACAGGAGCAGGTGCTCGTCGACGGCGGAGTGGTGAACAACTATCCCGTGAACGTGGCACGGGACATGGGGGCGGAGGTCATCATCGGTGTGGAGGTCAACACCGCGAACATCAATGCCCGCGAGCTGCAATCCTTCGCCTCCATCTTCGAACGGCTCATTGGCACGCTGGGCTCTGACCTCCACGAACGAAACGTCATCGACACCGACATACTCATACGCCCACAAGTGAAGCGTTTTCCCGTGATGGGATTCGACACTGCTAACCTGCGCCAACTCATTGGCATAGGCTACCACACCGCCACACAGAGCCGGGAGGAGTTGGACCTACTAAAACAGAGGTTATCTCTCTACCTCGAAGAGAGCCCGGGGGATGCCACCCCTGCGGTGCCTCCCGTCGCCAAGGACATCCCACTTGAACCCGAGGAGGATGCACGCTCACGGAGCAACCCTACCAACCAGGTGGCACTGGGGCTACGGGTCGACTCGGAGGATGCTGCGGCGGCATTGCTCAGCATCGGCATAAACCGCACGGAGAGACAGAGGATGAAATACAACCTCACGACCCGCCTGAGCGTTAACCCTTGGATCGAGGCACGGAGCTCTTACCTATGGGGCGGTAGGACCCAACTGGATATCGCGGCCAAATACCGGTTTGCCGACGTGAACCGCTTCTATGACAAGAACACCTACACGCTCAACTACAATTTCTATGGAGCCGACCTAGGACTCTCCAACCTGTTGTCGAGCGACTATGACCTGCGTGCAGGAATACGGTATGACCACTTTGCGACACACAGGCTGGTGCGTAGCGAGTTCTCAACATATGACTATACCGACACCGAGGGGCATGAGGCATACACATCGCTATATGCCATGCTGCACAATGACAAGTATGACGTGGCCTACTTCCCCACCCAAGGCTATGCCTATGGGATTGAGGGGGGCTATTATATAAAAAACAGGAGCCCCGAGGGTGCCAACTTCGGGGAGCTGATGGGAAGGTGCTCCTTCGTCGTCCCACTGGGCCGCTCCACCGCACTGATACCTGCCCTGTATGCACGCACCCTCATCGGGAGTCGCATTCCACTAATCTATTCCAATGCCATGGGAGGGTATCTGCCCCAGCGATACTTGCGCCAGCAGTTTCCCTTCGTAGGGTTCGTGGGGAGTGAGTTCATGGGAAAGAACCTCACGATATTCCGCGCAGAGCTGCGTCAACGCCTCTTTGACGACCTGTATGCCTCGGGCATCATCAACTATGCCTATAGCACCCAAGGGTGGCTTGACAACACCGATAGCCAGAAGGTGTGGGGAGTGGCCCTACAGGTGGCCTACGACACAACCATAGGGCCCCTCTCACTATGCGCCCACTGGAGCGACCTCTACCACAAGTTCGGATTATACTTCAACTTCGGATTTGATTTCTGAACGGATGAGACGCACTCATCCACAGGAAATCCAAGAATTTGCCTCTACCCATGTGGCTCATTTTGGGTATGTGAGATTTTTGTATTAACTTTGCTCTCATGGAGACTTTACAACATATCATTAGCGGAATCAACGATGTATTGTGGACCTATGTCCTCATAGCCATGTTGTTGGGGTGTGCCATCTATTTCACTTGGCGCACACGTGGAGTGCAGTTCCGCAACCTGCGCGAGATGTTACGATTGCTTACGGAAGGAGCACCGAAAAGCAATGATGGTAAACGGCAAGTCTCGTCATTCCAGGCTTTTGCCGTATCGATAGCCAGCCGCGTGGGTACGGGAAACCTTGCCGGTGTGGCAACGGCCATCGCGGTAGGTGGCGCCGGTGCTGTATTCTGGATGTGGATTATTGCCCTATTGGGCTCTGTAAATGCATTTGTGGAGTCTACATTGGCGCAATTATATAAGCGGAAAGATAAGGACTCTTTCATCGGTGGACCTGCCTACTACATGCAATATGGACTGGGAAAGCGGTGGATGGGAGCACTCTTTGCTGTGCTCATTGCCATAACCTTTGGCTTTGCGTTCAACTCGGTGCAGAGTAATACCATCTGTGCGGCATGGGAGCATGCATTCGGTTTTGATCATACGATGATGGGTATCATACTCACAGCGGTAACGCTCGTCATCATCTTTGGTGGTATACATCGTATCGCCCGGGTGAGTAGCTGGCTCGTGCCCATCATGGCAGTAGGCTACATCCTATTGGCCTTGGTGGTGGTCTTCTGTAACATTACAGAAATCCCTGCGGTAATGGGGCACATATTCCGTAGTGCATTCGGATGGGAGCAAGCGGTAGGTGGCGGTATGGGTGCTGCTGTCATGCAAGGTATCAAGCGCGGACTCTTCAGCAATGAAGCAGGTATGGGCTCGGCTCCTAACGTGGCAGCTACAGCAACCGTGTCGCATCCCGTGAAGCAAGGATTCATCCAGGCACTGGGAGTATTTACCGATACGTTGGTCATTTGTACCTGCACAGCCTTTATCATCCTGGTGAGCAATCCCTCACCAGACTCCTCGCTCAATGGTATACAGCTCACCCAGGCAGCATTCACCGCCCAGGTAGGCCAACTTGGCTCAATATTTGTGGCTGTTGCGATTCTGCTGTTTGCTTTTAGCAGTATTATCGGAAACTACTATTATGGCGAAGCAAACATACGCTTCATCAGCCAGCGCCCTATCTATTTATGGATATACCGAGTGCTCGTCGGCTGCATGGTGATGTGCGGTGCTGTGATGAGCCTTAATCTAGCATGGAGCCTTGCCGATGTCACTATGGGACTGATGACAATCTGTAACCTCATAGCTATCGTGCTGCTTTCTCGTCAAGCTATCTGGCTCTTGAGAGACTATACAGCAAAAAAACGCAAGGGTATCAATAGCCCCACTTTCAGAAAAGACGAGATGCCCGAAGAGATGCGTCGTGATATCGTGTGTTGGGACTGAGGCCACCACAAAAACAAAAAAAGAGAACCTTGGAAAGAATAAGCCAACGTGGGGTCGAGACCAATTATATCACCCCACGTTGATTAGTTTGTACTTGCTTCCTGAAAGAGGACGCACGATGCCTCGCAGCTCAAGTTCAAATAGTGTAGCGCTGAGGCGATGGACGGGGAGGCTGGTTTCTGCCACAAGCGTGTTGATAGGTGCTCCGTCTTCATAGTTCCTCAATACATTCACGATAAGGCCTTCTTCATCATTGAGCGACGGGAAAAGCGACTGTTGTATTGCCTGAGGCTCTCGACTCGAAGTATCGCCCCACATCATAGCCTTCATGAAGTCATCAGCCGAGGTGATGAGGGCTGCCTGATTATTTCGTATGAGGCGATGGCAGCCTGCGGAAGCAGCGTCATTGACGCGACCAGGAAAAGCATAGCAGTCACGTCCATAGCTGTTTGCTATGTTTGCAGTCACGAGAGCTCCTCCCCTGGCGGCCGATTCTACGACAATGGTAGCGTCGGACATGCCCGCTACGATGCGGTTGCGCTGGAGGAAGTTGGTACGCTCAGGTTCTGTGTGGCTCACATATTCGGTGAGCAGGCCTCCACAGTCGACCATCTGCGCTGCGGTGTTGCGATGTACTGACGGGTATATACGATCAAGCCCATGAGCCAACACACCTACTGTGGGAAGTCCATACTTGATGGCTGCACGGTGAGCGCATATATCGATACCATAGGCCAAGCCACTGACAATAAGAACATCGGGGCATTGGGATGCAAGGTCGCGTACGAAACCTTCGCAGAGATCACGTCCATAGTCGGTACACTTACGAGTTCCTACAATACTTACTACGCGGCGAGGATTGAGTGATGCGTTACCCCGATAAAAGAGCAGGGTGGGAGCATCATCACACTCGCGCAAACGTGAGGGATACGCCTCATCATGATAACCGATACAGGTGATGTGGTGCTTGTCAATGAACTCCAACTCTTGTTCGGCACGTTGATGGGCCGATGGGCAGTCAAGAGCCTTGACAAGAGCGGGCTGAGCATTGGGGATGATTGAGCGTAATTCGGTACGTAGTTCGAAGACTTTCGTAGCACTACCCACCTGCTCGAGCAATCGCTTCGCAGTGATGCTTCCCACACCAGGGATGTGTTGCAGAGCAATAAGGTACAATAATTCCTGTCGGTTCATCATGGGGGAGGATTATTTGTTGGTCAAGTGGCCTTCGAGGATGCTGTCGTACGGAGTTGATCGTACCAGTTTTCCATCGTGGATACATACACTTTCGACCGTTCCCTTGAGGCACACCTTGCCGTCGGATACGCGTACAATCTCTTGATGGAACACACATTTGATACCCTCACGCGTGACATAAAGTTGTGAGCGGAACTCATCGCGACTGCGAAGCGGAGACTTATAGTTGAGCGTTACCTTGGAGATGACGAAGTCATAGCCTGCAGCACTCATGTCGGCAAAACTCAATCCTATGGAGAGAAGAAACTCGTGGCGTGTATGCTCCAGATAGTGTTGGTAATTGGCATTGTTGACAATACCCTGTAGGTCGCACTCATAGTCACGTACCTTCATGAGTAGTTCGTAGGTGTAATCTTTCATCGTCGGATAGTATAATGAGCGAATGTTGTATAGATTATAAAAGGGTGGAATCTGTTAGAATCCCACCCTTTTATATGTTTATAGAAGTCTCAGATTAGAGGTTCGCGAGTGCAGCAGCAAACTTCTTGAACTCCATATCCTTCTTAGCCTTCTCAGCGAGGCTTGAGTCAGCCTTAACAGCCTTAACCAAGTTCTCAGCTACAGCAGCAGCATTGTTGGTGCGTGCGCCTACGATTGCCTTGAGGTAGTAGGTGTAACCATCAACGTTCTCTACAGCATCGAGTGTGCTCTTAGCAGCAGTGTACTGCTCAGCCATGATCTGTGCGAGAGCGGCAGCGTTGCTCTTGGTGTCACCGAATGCGCTTACAGCACGCTCGTACTGGCCCTGTGCAACATAGAGGTTACCGAGTGCGGCAGCGTTAGCCTCAGAGTCTGTACCCTTCACGAGGTAGTTCTCAGCGTCAGCTACGTTACCCTCGATGAGGGCGATCATACCCAAGTTGGTGTTTACCTCAGCAGCGTTAGCGTTCAACTTAGCAGCACGGCTCAAGTAGTTCTTGGCAGCAGCATAGTCACCAGCTACGATAGCGAGCTCAGCGAGGTTGTTGAATGCGCGATAGTCGTTAGCGAAGAGTTCGGTTGTCTTCTTGTAGATGGCACTCTTCTCAGCAGCGCTCTCTACGAGAGTAGCAGCATAGAGAAGCTCCTCAACGCTGAGTACAGAAGCATCCTCCTTGAAGGCAGCGAGGATCTCCTCGTCAGAACGGCCAATGAGCTGGTAGTTCAAGGTGAGGCGTGCACGACGCAACTGGGGAAGAATCTCCTCAGCCAACTCGCCATATACAGAAGAGATGTTCTTGATCTCACGCTCTCTTGCCTCGGGATCATTGTACATAGAGAGTACGCGGAGGATGAGCTCCTTGTCAGCAATGTTAGAGCCAGCAACCAACTCCTGGAAACCTTCCCAGTCCTCAGCGGTGTACTTAGCATCTACAGTAGCCTCAACCTTGTTCTTCTTGAGGAACTTGGCAACGTGCTTCTCTGTGTTCTTCTCACGCTGTGTAGCAAGGCGGTCGTTGAGGTCAACAGCACCATCAGGTGAAGCATAAGCAGAAACCTCGATGTTCTCGATTACCTTGTTGTCGGTGTCAGCATATACGTCCTTTACAGTTGCGTTGAACTCCTTCATCTGATCAGAGTTTGTCTCACTGGTGCGGAGGTTAGCCTGCTGGATAAGGAACATGATGTTAGCCTGCTTAGCCTGCTTGATTACGCGCTGGAAAGCATCAGCAGCGTTAGCGGGCTTAGTAGAAGCTGTTGTCTGGGCATACAACTCAGCGGTAGCCAATACACCGTCAGCAACTTTCACTGCGGGCATAGCCTTAGCCTTGTTCTTAATCTTTGCAGCGAACTCGATGTAGAGCTCAGACTTAGCCATCTCAGGCACGTAGTCGAAAGTGCTCTTCATTGTGAAGTTACCACCGGTAGCGAAGGGGATCATCTGGTTGTTACCCTCAACCTTCTCACCGATGAAGGTGTACTCTTCACCGCTAACAGAACCACCTTCCCACTTCAAAACGGGAGTAGCTGTGATAACCGCCTTCTTGGGGAAGAACTTTGCGGGGAAAGTTCCAGATACGGTTACGGGAACCTCACCATTAACAGCCTCAAGAACCTGAGGAGTAACAGCGAAATAGTTCGAAGACATCTCACCAAGCTTGTTGCTGCAAGAGCAGAGCATGAGCAATGACGCAGCAATGATTGTCAATTGATTTCTTTTCATCGTGTTAATAAAATGTTAATAATACTATAGTTTTATCCTTTTATGCTGCAAAGATAGCTAACATTTAGCGATTTATTACAATGTTTGCTACTTTTTTATTCAAATAAACCTTAAAAATAATGAAAACGAAAAGCAAAGATTACAAATGGCGCTCTGGATAGAGGTCATTCCACCATTTATCGGTTCCTTGTAGGTATCGGGCAAACCATGCCATGATGGTGTTGTGCCATAATACGCGCTTGTCGTAATCGGCCACAAAATGGTCTTCTCCCTCCACTTGGATAAACTCGACGGTCTTGCCTAGAATCTTCAGCGCATTGAAGAGCTGAATGCTCTCTCCCATAGGCACATTGGTGTCCACAGTACCATGGAGAAGGAGTAGCGGGGTGTTGATCTTATCGGCATTGAAGAGTGATCCCTGCTTAGTGAAAAGGTCGGGGTTCTGCCAAGGATAGCTATCGGCTGCAGCAATAGCATTGTAACTATATCCCCAATAGCCCTCACCCCAGTAGCTGGTGACATTACTGATGCCGGCATGTGATACGGCGGCAGCGAAGATGTCGGTCTGGGTCTGCAGGTATTGGGTCATGAATCCTCCGTATGAGGCCCCGAGACATCCGATGCGCTCGGCATCGACATAGGGGTGCTCGGCACAGAACTGCTTGGTACCCTCAATGATATCATCGGCTGTGCGCTTACCCCAAGCGTTGACGTGGCGTGCCGCAAACTCCTGGCCATACCCGAGGGTTCCACTGGGTTGGATGACATAAACCACATAATCGCGTGAAGCGAAAAGCTGAGCGCAGTAGGGATTGCTGATACCCTTTACCGTGGGTGTTGTTCCTCCATAGTAATATACGATGAGGGGGTATTTCTTCTCGGGGTCGAATGAGGGAGGCAGGCAGTACTTGCCATGGATGGTGGTACCATCCGAGGCCGTGAAGTTCCACTCGTGTGTTTCTCCCAGTTCGATCTCGTCGAGGATGGGCTTCATAGGATCGGCGATGAGACGTGAGGTCATCTTCTTCATGTCGAAAAGGTAACCTACACCTGACGTGTGGTCGTCTTGGCCATAGTATGCAGCCATGCTGCCACTCTGTGAGGGGAGTGAGAATTTCTGGACGACAGAGACCTCTAAGGGTAGCTGCTCGAAGCTCTTCTTTGTGGTGTTGTAGCGATAGATGTTTACCTCATCCTTATCATCGGTAGTGAAGTAGATGTGCTTGTCGGCCACGTTCCACTGCAGGAAGTTTACCGAGGGGTCAAAGTCCTTGGTGATGGGGGTTACCTCACGTGTGGCAAGATCCATGATGTAAGCCTGCTTGTCGTAATCATTAGCGATGGGATGTGCACCGCAATTCTTTCCTATCGCATCGAAAGATTCGGCACTACCGAAGAAGATAGCCTGCTTCCCGTCGGGAGAATACTTCGCACTATTCACGAAACCACTTTCATAAACAAGCGTATCTATTGAATAGGTGTTAAGATCTAGCTGGTAAATGGAAGTACTTCCGAATGGACGAACAGTAACGTTCTCTGCATAGGTGCTGAAAAGAATTTTCTGCCCATCCTTACTAATGTCGTTAAGGCTTGTTGAGCGCTTACCGTAGGTGAGGCGTTCGGTTGTACCCTTCTTGATGTCATACTTGGCGAGGAAGCTACGTCCGCGGAATCCGGGGATGCGGTCACGCGGTGTCACTACGCGCTTCAATGGGCCCTGTTCTGCCTGTCCATTCTCTCTAGGGTAATAAATAAGGTAGTCCTCAGTAGGTGACCAAGTGAATCCATCAGCAGGAATTTCTGTCAGCAGTACTTCTTCAGCGAGGGTAGCGGGATCAAACAAGATGATGTCGTTTCCAGATGCAGCTGTGGCGGTATAGTACATCTTGTCACTCTTGGGCATCCAGCGCATGCCGTCCTTGGCATTGGCAAGGATGATCTTGCCGGTTTTTGTTTCGGAGAGTTGGGCATACACATGCTGGCGTCCCTTGCTATAGTTATTCCAATAGCGGGTATAGAGGTATTTGCCGCTGGGCGAGATGGTCACGTCGATGACGCGGTTGCCATACACGGTATTGTCGAGTGTGAAGCGTTTCTTGAGGTCATGACCTGAGAAAACGTTTACCTCTTCATAACCCTTATCAGCCACCACCTCACATTTGAAGGATGGAACAACCTTGTCGTCCTTATGGGCGAGCAGCTTGATGGTAATCTCGTAGTTACGCTCGGGTTCGAGTCGCAGCGCGATATCACGTCCTGCATTCACGTTGAGGCTGTCTTCGGCATTCTCCTTCTTAAGTTTTGAGGCTCCGTTCACATAGGCTTCCCAACGCACGGGAGACGTTATCTTCAGCCTACCTTTCATGAAACGATCTGCACGTATCTGTGTACTTACGACATAAAAGAGATGTTCGTTTTCTGCTCTAGTCAGTGTAACAAACCCTGTAGTATCAGCCTCCATGGCCTGTGTAGAAAAGTTTTCCTGATTGAGTCCAATTGCCGTCCCCAACAGATTCTTTGTTTCGTACTTACGGCCTTCATTGTTAATGCTATCTGTTTCGATAGGGCCACGTAGTGTTACGGCATCTCGTACCAGATAACTATCGATAACTTGGGCCTGTGCTCCCCAAACTAATGCCACGAAAGTGGCTACAAGAATGTTTCTTTTTTTCATAGCAATATCATATTTCTGTTTATACTAATTATGCACCATCAGCCTATTCCCATTAAGTGTTGTGCGGTATCTATATAACGGACGACTATTACCAACTTTTGCAATACCTCCATTATTAAGGTCATATATGTTGTCGCACTTGAGACAGGAAGCAGTGCCGTCTCTATTTACATTTAAATGCACCGAAGCTCTGTCACATTGTGGACACCCCAAATCATAGGCATAGATCATTTCTTCTCCGAAATAGGGCTTACCAATGATGAGACCAACCAAACCAAAACTAAAGATACGATTCTGCACCTCCGTGTAAGGAAATGTCTGTTCCTTTCCATCAAGGTCTTTCACTTTATATCCATTTTTTGTAGCAGTTGGCCTCACTGAAAGGAAATAGCCCGATGTCTGTACCTTATTGAAGGGTGATGTACTGATGTCACATGAAAACGATACCGGATACTTGTTGCTAAACTCCTCATACGTGCGACTGCAAGCCACAACGAAAAGTAGAATAAGAAGAAGTATCGTCTTTTTTTTCATCAACACAATGGATTTATCGGTTACACTCGGCTTCAATTTCCTCGGTGGTGCAGGGCTTATTCTCACCCAGGTGGCGTGAACCGTCGGCAGTGATGAGGTAGTCCTCTTCGTTGCGGATGCCACCGAAGTCCTTCCATGCGTCGAGCTTGTCGTAGCAGATGAAGTCAGTAAACTGCTTCTCGGCACGCCACTTGTCGATGAGCTCGGGGATGAAATAAATACCCGGCTCGATGGTGAAGACGAAACCCGGCTCGAGCTTACGCGCAAGGCGCAATGACTTGAAGCCAAACTGGGTGCTCTTGGGCTGACCATCATAGCCTACATATACTTCGCCAAGGTTCTCCATATCATGTACGTCGAGTCCCATCATGTGGCCCAGGCCGTGAGGCATGAAGAGGGCATAAGCACCTACGTTGGCCGCTTCGGCAGGATCGCCCTTGAGGAGACCAAGTTCCTTCATACCCTTGCATGTCTCAGTAACCGCCATCATGTGTACCTCTCGGTAGGTGATACCAGGGCGCAGGGCGGCCACGGCTGTGCGATAGGCGCGGAGGTTGATATCATAGACAGTCTTCTGGCGCTCGGTGTAGTGACCCGATACGGGCATCGTAGAGGTGAGGTCACCGGCATAATGCATGGTGTTCTCGGCACCGGCATCGAGGAGGAAAAGCTGACCCTCCTTGAGCACGTTGCTGTGGCAGTGATTATGAAGAGTCTGTCCGTTGATGGTGGCAATGACAGGGAATGAGAGGTTACCTCCGTGACGCATGGCCACCTCAGTTACAGCAGCAGCGATCTCGCTCTCCTTGATGCCTGGACGCACCATACGCATGGCAGTCTTGTGCATCTCCACACTGGTATTGACAGCCTCCTCAATCTGTGTAATCTCCTCGTCGCTCTTGTAGTTGCGCTGATTCACCACGGCGCGGATGAAAGGCACCGATGAGCCTGCTGCAATCTCGGCAGCCTGCTTACCGAGGAGCTCGGCAAGCCACAGCTTGTGGTCGCCACGATAAGGAGGCAGGTAATGGATAGGCTGCCCCTTGGCCGCGGCACGGTCGAGGTAGCTCTTGAGCTCGCTCATGGGGAGAGTCTCGCGGATGCCTACACGCTCGCTCTTCTCACGGATGGTGGGCTGGATACCCATCCAGATGATGCTGTCGATGGTGAGCTCAT
>JAEIGA010012060.1_pt1 | contig 13113 bp, 10 predicted proteins | sample 9270691 | NCBI WGS metagenome assembly JAEIGA01 (sample SAMN17057246, study PRJNA624740) | gut metagenome | biome: biome; isolation source: fecal sample | host: Bos grunniens | place: China: Xizang | collected 2019 | reverse complement strand
CATATCGTTCAATTTCATAACCGCCGCCAAAACAGTATATTGCACTGTTCCGGAAAAATCCACAGATGGCAATAATGACTGCCATGTCTCCTGCTTGCTAATCTTCTTTAATTCTATCTGCTGATCAGCAACAATAATTGTAGGGTTTTCACTTACAGCAATTTCTATTGCGTTTTCTAAAGTCAACTTAATTACATTAGCTTGGTCATCGCCCTGTGCTTTGGCCATTGTAATCATCAACATCGCTCCCACCATCAGGAGCCATCTCTTTTTTAATTTCTTACTCATCACTGATTATAATTTTCATTACGGCTTACAAAGGTACTTATTAAACAATATAAACACAAAGTATAGCATATCAACAAGCAAAAAATTAAACATTATTAGCAATATAGATACCTTAATTAATAATGTAAATACTTTTTTTACATCTGTAAGTACACAAATGCAGCTATAACGACCTTAACAAATTCTACTTTTTGGATTTTTTCAGACGCCCACTCTTATGAAGAGCTTCCGCTATAATCCATTGGAGCTGACCGTTGATTGAGCGGAATTCATCTTCCGCCCATTTTTCAACAGCCTCCATTGTCTGTGCATCTATACGCAGCACAAAACTCTTATTTGGCTCCTTTGGCATAAAGCTGATTTATTAATGATGTAAAGTTCCCGCATTTACAACAGGCTGAGCTGATTCATCTGAACAGAGAACAACCAAAAGATTGCTAACCATTGCAGCCTTACGCTCTTCATCCAGTTCTACCACATCCTTATCGGCAAGCTGATCAATAGCCATCTTTACCATTGAAACGGCACCCTCCACTATCTTTTCGCGTGCTGAAATTATTGCATCAGCCTGCTGACGGCGCAACATAATTGCAGCAATCTCCGGAGCATACGCCAGATAATTGATACGAGCCTCTATCACCTCAATTCCGGCCATCTTAAGACGTTCGGCAAGTTTCTGTTCAAGTTCATCATTTATTTCGTCAGCATTTGAACGCAGGCTCAGTTCTCCTTCGATAACAGAATTGTTGTCGTATGCATAATTACCTGCCACCTGACGCAATGCAGCATCACTCTGCACAGCAACAAAGTTTGCAAGAGCCTCCATACGAGAATCACTCATCAAGGCATTCACATCAGCCTGAGCCTTACCATTGGTTGTTGTAACCACCATTTGTTTTGGTGCATCAATATTGAATATCGCCTTATATATCTCATTTGCCTTTACCTTCCACACCAGAACCAGACCTATCATTATTGGATTACCCATTTTATCATTAACCTTTATTGGATCTGCATTCAAATTTCGTGCACGGAGCGACAATTTCTTAACAGTCATAAAAGGATTCACCCACCAGAAACCCTCCTGAAGCAGGTTACCTTTGTATTTTCCAAAGAAGAGCAGTACCCTTGCCTGATTCGGCTCAATAACCATCAGACCAAAGAACATAACAAAAGCGACCAGTGTTCCAATAATAGAGAGAATTATTGTCAGGACCTGAGCCAAAATAAATCCATAAACACTAGCTGCAATAATTGCAAGCGTAACAAACAACATCAAGAAGCCATTAGCCTTAAAGCCCTTGTACTCAAAATTTAAATTCTTTTCCATATTTACAAGTATTATAGTGATATCATTTTGATAGCACAAAGGTAGGCATTAATATTTTATTCATCCAAATATTTTCCCGATTATTTACACAAAACGTACCCGAAGAAAAGCTTATAATTATTCAATTTGCTACTTTTTTACTATTTTTTTGAACATTTTTATACAGGTTTCGATTTTTATCAGTACTTTTGCAACTGAATTTGAGAATTAAAGAAACAAATAGTTATACAAAACGAGAATTTTAAATCATTATGAGAGTTGATGACGTATTGAACAACCTTATGCAGCGTTTCCCAGGACAGCCTGAATATTTCCAGGCCGTTAACGAGGTACTGCACTCTATTGAGGGTGAATACAACAAACACCCTGAGTTTGAAGAATGCAATCTGATTGAGCGTTTCTGTATTCCAGACAGAATCCACATCTTCCGTGTTACATGGCAGGCAGACGATAAATCTATCCACACAAACCTTGGATATCGCGTTCAGCACAGTAATGCTATCGGTCCTTACAAAGGTGGTATCCGTTTCCATCCATCTGTAAACCTCAGCATTTTGAAATATCTTGCATTTGAGCAGACTCTTAAAAACTCACTGACAACATTACCAATGGGTGGTGCAAAGGGTGGTTCAGACTTCAACCCAAAAGGCAAATCAGAAGCAGAAGTAATGCGTTTCTGTCATGCTTTCATGCAGGAGTTGTGGCGCCACATCGGCCCTGAAACTGACGTTCCAGCTGGTGATATAGGCGTAGGTGGTCGTGAAGTTGGTTACATGTTCGGTATGTACAAAAAGCTCACTCAGACATTTACAGGTACTTTGACAGGTAAAGCATTGTCATTTGGTGGTTCACTTATCCGTCCTGAGGCTACCGGTTACGGTAACATTTACTTCCTGCAGGAAATGCTTGCTACACGCGGCGAAACTCTTGAAGGCAAAAAATGTTTGATTTCAGGTTCAGGTAACGTAGCTCAATATACAGCAGAAAAAGTTCTGCAGTTAGGTGGTAAAGTTCTTACAATGTCCGATTCAGATGGTTACGTTTATAACCCAGACGGTATTACACGTGAACAGCTCGACTGGATTATGGATCTGAAGAACGTACGTCGTGGCAGAATCTCTGAATTTGCTGAAGAATTCGGTTTGAAGTATGTTGCAGGTGTTCGCCCATGGTATGAAAAAGGTGACATCGCTCTGCCATCAGCTACTCAGAACGAAATTAACGAAGAAGAGGCAAAAGCTTTGGTTGCAAACGGCATTATGGCAGTATCAGAAGGTGCAAACATGCCTTCACGTCCAGAAGCTATCCGCGTATTCCAGAATGCTAAGATTCTGTATGCTCCAGGTAAGGCTGCAAACGCAGGTGGTGTATCAGTTTCAGGTCTTGAAATGACACAGAACTCAATCAAGCTTGGTTGGAGTAAGGACGAAGTTGATGAAAAGTTGCACAGCATTATGCGTAACATCCACAATGCTTGCGTACAGTATGGTACAGAAGCTGATGGTTACATCAACTACGAAAAGGGTGCTAACGTATCTGGTTTCATGAAGGTAGCAGATGCTATGATGAAACAGGGTGTTGTATAATACACTACATATACAATAAAGAAGGTCCGTTTTCAAAGCGGACCTTTTTTATATCTATCTGGAAGACCATTTATCTACAACCATTTCCAGATATTTATCTGTTATTTCCTGATTCATACGATCAGGGACAAACATATCATGAACTACCATATTCTTATCCAGAATAAAATAATGAGGAACACATGCAGCATCTATTGGCAGTGTCATATTTATATAATCCATTCTCTTAAAGTTATCCTCTCCTGCAGGTATAACAGGAGCATGCTGATTCAGAATTGTACTTTTATCCTTCATAACCAGTACCTCAATACCATTAACTTCCAAACCATGTTCTACCAGTTTACTGTAAGCAAACTCAACACAAGCTTCACAATCTAGTTGGTTGTAACGCATTACCAGATACAAATCAGTTGAATCCTTAAACAGATCTGAAACAGCAACCTCCGTACCTACATATACGTTATAAAGAGTTTTACCTGCAAGAGAAATTCCATCATTCTGCAACATAACCTCAAACCCAGATTGATATGAAAGCAGGGATTCATCTGATGATTTCGCCTGTATAAAATCCGGAACATCCTGATCTGCACGTAATTGCCCTAATAAATAGAGATTAGAGATTACAAGTAATGAAATAGAGGCTACAATTAATAATTTCTTCATTTTTATTGTTTTTAAGTATAAGATAGTAAAAAGAGAGCCAGGCACAATCTATGTTTGCGCTTGACTCTCGTATATCTGCAAAGGTACAACTATTTATTTAATAATTCATAAAGAAAATCGTCCAGTTCCTTATCCAAACCCTCCATAAGAGTTTGTGATGCAAGCATGGTATCATCGTCCATAAGCATCAGCTCATAAAAGTTCTCACTATCCTCATCTACCATAACAAATGAAAATGGTTTCCAGACAGACAAACTATCCAATGAATCTGAACTGTCAATAAGTTGCAGAGTCTTTCTTAAAATATTCTCCATATCGGCATAAAAAGTATCAGCAGCCATATCGTTCAACTGTGGAACAGATATAACCTTCAACTCCTCTTCATCGTCGTATACCAACAATTCAGAACTACTGCGCACAGGTTGCAAATAGATATCTGTAACCAGGGTATTTTCTGTTGATTGTCTATATTTTGACAATGATTGACCAATTTCATTAGCCAGACTTTTCAAAAGAGATTCATTATACTTCATAGCCATATACTGAATTATTACATATTCTTTCCGTGACAGTTTTTATACTTTTTACCACTACCACATGGGCATGGATCGTTACGTCCCGGTGCTTTATCTACTCTGATTGGCTCACGAACCTGATTTCTTGTATCACGCTGAGCTGCAGCTGCCTGATTTGGATCACTTAAATCTGCCTTGCTTTCGTTATATTGTCTGCGCTGCTGACGATTCTGTGCAGGTGCTTCGCGTACCCTGTTTGGATCTGGTTCAGGAACCTGACCACGCATAAGTATTGACACAGTCTGGTCATTCATCTTATTTACCATATTATCAAACAGAGTCACAGATTCAAGTTTGAATATCAGCAACGGATCCTTCTGCTCATAACTTGCATTCTGCACAGAGTGCTTCAGCTCATCCAGCTCGCGCAGATTTTCCTTCCAGCATTCATCAATAGTGTGCAACATTATTGCCTTCTGGAATGATTTCACCACATCCCTACCCTCAGATTCGTAGGCAGCTTTCAGATTACATGGTATCTGATATACTCTGCGACCATCTTCAATTGGAATAAGAATATTTTCAAATCTATCACCTTGCTCTTCGAACACACGTTTAATAACAGGATATACCACCTGCGCCATTCTGTCACATTTGCGTTTATAGTTCTCCATAGCAACATTAAATATTCTGTCTGCTATTTCATCCTGCTTCATTTTTTCATACTCCTGGGCCGAGAATGGTGTCTCCATTGCCATAACCTTAAAGAGTTCCATCTGCAACGTATCGTAATCAGCACAATTCTCTGCAACATTTGAACATCTGTCCCAGATCATGTTTGCAATATCCATTCCAATACGTTCACCCATCACAGCGTGACGACGTTTTTCGTAAATAACAGTACGTTGTTTATTCATTACATCGTCATATTCAAGCAAACGTTTACGAACACCAAAGTGATTCTCTTCCACCTTTTTCTGTGCCTGTTCAATACGTTTTGTAATGAAGCTGTTTTCTATCATTTCATCCTCTTCCAGTCCCATTTTATCCATTAGCGGAGCAATTCTGTCAGAACCAAAAAGACGCATCAGATTATCTTCAAGAGAGATAAAGAATACAGATGAACCCGGATCACCCTGACGGCCGGAACGACCTCTTAACTGTCTGTCAACACGGCGGCTTTCATGACGTTCAGTACCCACAATCGCCAAACCTCCGGCAGCTTTTACTTCTGGAGATAGTTTGATATCGGTACCACGACCTGCCATATTGGTGGCTATGGTAACTGTACTGCGCTGACCAGCCTTGGCTACTATATCAGCCTCTTTCTGGTGTAGTTTAGCATTCAACACATTGTGCTCTATCTTGCGCATGGTAAGCATACGGCTCAGCTGTTCGCTAATCTCTACGGATGTTGTGCCAACAAGTACCGGACGACCAGCCTCAACCAAACGCGCCACCTCTTCTATTACGGCTTTATACTTTTCGCGTTTTGTTTTGTAGATACGGTCGTTCATATCGTTACGGGCAATTGGCTTATTTGTAGGAATAACAACCACATCAAGTTTATAGATATCCCAGAATTCGCCAGCCTCTGTTTCGGCAGTACCTGTCATACCGGACAGCTTGTGATACATACGGAAATAGTTCTGCAATGTAATTGTAGCAAAAGTCTGAGTTGCAGCCTGAACCTTAACGCGTTCCTTAGCCTCAATAGCCTGATGCAGACCATCGCTATATCTACGACCCTCCATTATACGTCCGGTCTGTTCATCCACAATCTTTACCTGACCTTCATCTGTTACAATATACTCAACATCCTTTTCGAACATTGCGTATGCCTTCAGGAGTTGATTTATAGTATGAATTCTTTCACTCTTGACAGCATAATTGGTAAGCAGTGCATCCTTCTGAGCCAATTTCTCTTCATTTGACAAGCCCTTGCTCTCCAATTCTGAAAGTTGTGATGCAATATCAGGCAAAACAAAGAAGTCGGCTTCCTGTTGTGAGCCACTGATAAGTTCAATACCCTTATCTGTAAGATCAACACTATTCAGCTTTTCATCAATAACAAAATACAATGGCTCAATAGCTTCAGGCATGCGTCTGTTCTGCTGCTCCATGTAGATTTCCTCGGTCTTTTGCATTCCAACCTTAATGCCCGGTTCGCTCAGGAACTTAATAAGAGCCTTATTCTTTGGAAGAGCTTTAAAACTGCGGAACAATGACAGGAAACCTTCAGCAACTTCGTCCTGATTGTCGGACATTACCTTTTTTCTTGCTTCTGCCAGATATTGTGTAGCAAGTCTCTTCTGAGCTTCAAAAAGTTGCTCTACCTGAGGGCGTAACTGTTCAAACAGCTGATCTTCACCTTTTGGTACAGGACCTGAAATAATAAGAGGTGTACGAGCGTCATCAATCAACACTGAATCGACCTCATCCACAATTGCATAATTATGCCCACGCTGTACAAGCTCATCCGGTCTGGATGCCATATTGTCACGCAGATAGTCAAAACCAAATTCGTTATTTGTACCAAATGTAATATCTGCACGATAAGCATTTCGGCGAGCTTCTGAGTTAGGCTGATGTTTATCAATACAATCCACCTTTAAGCCATGGAACATATAGAGTGGTCCCATCCATTCGGAGTCACGCTTTGCAAGATAGTCGTTCACAGTAACAACATGTACGCCATTACCGGTAAGTGCATTAAGGAATACCGGCAGTGTAGCAACCAGAGTTTTACCTTCACCAGTCGCCATTTCGGCAATCTTTCCTTTATGAAGTACAACGCCACCGAACAACTGTACATCGTAATGAATCATGTTCCAGACTGTCTCATTACCACCAGCAACCCAATGGTTCTGCCAGATGGCCTTATCGCCTTCAATGCGTACAAAATCCTTCGATGTTGCCAGATAACGGTCAAATTCTGTTGCAGTTACCTCTATCTCTTCATTATTTGTAAAACGCTTTGCTGTCTCTTTGATAATTGAGAAAACATCAGGAAGAACTTCATCCAGAACCACCTCATAGCGGTCCATCTTCTCCTTTTCCAGTTTGTCTATCTGATTGAACAAACCTTCACGTTCTTCTATCTCTGTCTGTTCTACTTTAGCTTTCAAGGCATTAATACGTTCCTGTTCAGGAATAACAAAATCCTGTACTTTTTTTCTGATTTCCTGTATCTTCTCACGCAGTTCATCATTAGAGAAGGAATCATACTGAGAATACGCCTTCTTTACTTTCTCCACCCAAGGCTGTATCTCTTTCATATCTCTTGTAGCCTTGTTGCCGAATAGCTTGCTTATAAATTCGTTAAAACCCATTATATAGTTTGTTTTTATTATCAGTTTAACCTCCCTTTCATTGTAACAAATTTCATGCCACAACAAATTGCATAAGGATTAATTGACAAAATTAACACAAACAGACGAATAAAACCAAGGTTACATCATTTTTTATTGACTAACACTTAAGATGACGCTATTATTTTTCATATTTATCCATTCCGATATGAATATTTTTACACGCAAATCTTCAAAAGATACCTTATCTTTTTTGATATATAAATAAAAAGGAGTATCTTTGCACAAAATTCGGAAACAGGGTATGAACAGATTATTTATTCTTGGCATCAATTCTGTACACGTGGTGGTCATCAGTCCGGCACGTTAAGGGAGAAATTTGCCTAATCCGATAAAGATATAAGCCTTTCTCCCTTAAGAGAAGGGCTTTTTAAATGAATATAAATACAAAAATAATTAAATATGAAAATTCCATTGAGGAGCGAACAGAGTACAGTTGGCAGAAGAATGGCCGGAGCAAGAGCGTTATGGGTTGCAAACGGAATGAAACGTGAGCAGATGGGACGCCCTATCATTGCTATAGCCAATTCATTTACCCAGTTTGTACCAGGTCATACTCACTTGCATGAAATTGGTCAGATTGTCAAAGCTGAAATTGAAAAGCTTGGATGCTTTGCAGCAGAATTCAACACCATTGCCATTGAAGATGGTATTGCAATGGGACACGATGGAATGTTATATTCACTACCCTCCCGCGACATAATTGCAGACAGCGTTGAATACATGGCGAACGCTCACAAAGCAGATGCACTGGTTTGTATAAGCAACTGTGACAAAATAACTCCGGGTATGCTTATGGCCACTATGCGCCTGAATATCCCTACAATCTTTGTCAGCGGAGGTCCAATGGAAGCCGGCGAATGGAACAACAGACATCTTGATCTGATTGATGCAATGATACAGTCGGCAGACGAATCAGTAAGCGATGAAGATGTTGCACAAATTGAAGCACACGCATGCCCAGGCTGCGGATGCTGTTCCGGCATGTTCACAGCAAACTCCATGAACTGCCTGACAGAGGCTCTGGGATTTTCACTACCAGGCAATGGAACAATCCTTGCCACACATCGCAACAGGACAGAACTCTTCAAAGAGGCTGCTGCCATTATAGTCAGAAATGCATATAAATATTACGAAGAGGGCGACGACACTCTGCTGCCTCTTAACATTGCCAGGAAGATTGCATTCGAAAATGCCATGACACTTGACATTGCAATGGGCGGTTCTACAAACACAATTCTTCATCTGCTCGCCATAGCAAACGAAGCCGGTGTAGATTTCAAGATGGACGATATAGACCGTCTGTCCCGTAATGTTCCATGCCTTTGCAAAGTAGCTCCAAATACACAGAAATACCACATTCAGGATGTTAATCGCGCCGGTGGTATCCAGAATATTCTGTATGAACTATCCAAGGGCAATCTAATCCACACAGAAGCAATGAATGTAAGTGGATTGTCATACGGAGAACTTACAGAAAAGTACAATATCTGCAAAGAGAACATCGATACTGAAGCAAAACGCATATACAGCAGTGCTCCGGCACGAAAGTTCAGCATAAGCATGGGATCACAGGAGTGCACATACAGCACACTGGATTGTGACCGCGCCAACGGATGTATCAGAGACCTACAGAATGCATATTCAAAAGATGGTGGTCTGGCTATTCTGAAGGGAAACATTGCCCTGGACGGATGCGTAGTAAAGACTGCAGGTGTTGATGAAAGCATCTGGAAGTTCACAGGTCCTGCAAAAGTCTTTGATTCTCAGGAAGATGCAGTAGAAGGTATTCTGGGAGGAAAAGTTGTATCGGGCGATGTAGTGGTTATTACCCACGAAGGTCCAAAAGGTGGCCCGGGAATGCAGGAGATGCTATACCCAACATCATACATCAAATCCAGACATCTGGGAAAAGAGTGTGCCCTGATAACCGACGGAAGATTCAGCGGTGGAACATCAGGCCTTAGCATAGGCCACATTTCACCAGAGGCTGCATCCGGCGGAAACATTGGAAAAATTATCGATGGAGATATTATAGAGATAGATATACCAAACAGAAGTATTAACGTTAAACTGTCAGACAAGGAACTTTCAGAGCGTCCAATGAGACCACTTACCAGAAACAGAGTGGTTCCAAAGAGCCTTAAAGCGTATGCAAATATGGTTAGTTCTGCCGACAAGGGTGGCGTTAGAATAGTTGAATAAATATACTAATAAAATGATTAAAGGTTCATAGGCTTTAATGCAAGCGTTGTTACACGAAAGTGTTGACACGATTTTTGCTTATCCCGGAGGCACTATAATGCCTGTTTACGATGCCCTGTATGACCACCGTTCAGATCTGAAACAGATTTTAGTAAGACATGAACAGGGAGCTACACATGCAGCTCAGGGTTATGCGAGAGTATCAGGCAAGACAGGTGTATGCATCGTAACAAGTGGTCCGGGTGCTACAAATACCATTACAGGTATCAGTGATGCAATGCTCGATAGTACACCTATCGTCGTCATAGCTGGTCAGGTAGCCGTCTCTGCACTGGGCACCGACGCCTTTCAGGAGATTGACCTGGTAGGTGTAACCCAGCCTATCACAAAATGGAGTTACCAGATAAGAAGAGCAGAAGATATTGCCTGGGCAGTTGCACGTGCATTTTACATAGCACGTTCAGGCCGTCCCGGCCCTGTTGTTCTTGACTTTACCAAGAACGCACAGACCAGCATGGTAGATTTCAAACCTGAAAATATAGATTACATCCGCAGTTATGTGCCCGATCCGGACATTGACATGAACGACATAGAAGAGGCTGCACATCTTATAAATTCAGCTAAAAAACCATTTGCTCTTGTAGGTCAGGGAGTTGAACTGGGAAAAGCTCACAATGAACTTACCAAATTCCTTGAAAAGGCAGATATTCCTGCAGCAAGAACATTGTTAGGCCTGTCAGCATTACCTACATCACACCCACTCAATATGGGTATGCTAGGTATGCATGGTAATTTAGGTCCAAATATCCAGACCAACAAGTGCGATTTGCTCATTGCAATAGGTATGCGTTTTGACGACCGTGTAACCGGTGTTCTGGATAAATATGCAAAACAGGCAAAGATCATCCACCTGGACATAGACAAGTCAGAATTCAATAAGAACGTAAAATGTGATGTTACTGTATTGGGAGACTGCAAACAGACTCTGGCCATGATAACATCACGCATTGAAAAGAATAACCATAAAGAGTGGATTGAGAGTTTTGAGCCATACAAAGAGGAAGAATACAACAAGGTAATCAAACCTGCACTGTTTCCACAGGAAGGTCCATTGCAGATGGGCGAAGTTGTAAATGCAGTCAGTGAAAGAGCCGCATCGAATTCCGTTCTTGTTACGGACGTAGGACAGAATCAGATGTTCTCATCAAGATACTTTAAATACAACAATCCACGCAGCATTATCACATCGGGTGGTTTAGGAACTATGGGATTTGGATTGCCTGCCGCTATGGGTGCAACATTTGGTGCTCCTGAACGTCCGATTATCCTCTTTACCGGCGATGGAGGACTGCAAATGAACATTCAGGAACTGGGAACAATCATGCAATCCAACATTCCCGTAAAGGTTGTATTGCTCAACAACAATTACCTAGGCAATGTAAGACAGTGGCAGGAACTATTCTTTAACAAGCGTTATTCATGTACCCCACTGGCAAACCCTGATTATATGAAGATTGCAGAAGCATATCAGATAAAAGGACGCAGGGTTGAAGATAGAGCTGAATTAGGAGAAGCAATAGATGAGATGCTCAACTCCAAAGATGCATATATACTTGAAATAGTATGCAAGAGAGAGGAGAATGTATGGCCTATGGTAGCATTGGGTTGCGCAGTTGACGAAGTACGATTAGGATAAGAGTGAGATTATGGAGAACGAAATGAAATTATATACGCTGATTGTACATTCAGAAAACATGGTAGGTTTGCTGAGCCAGGTTACTGCTGCATTCACACGCAGACAGATCAACATTGAGAGCCTGAACGTTTCTGCATCATCAATAGAAGGCGTACACAGATATACTATCACAGCATATTCTGACAAGAGCAGTATAGACAAAATAGCAAGTCAGATAGAAAAGAAGGTAGATGTATTGCAATGCAAATACTTTACAGACGATGAAATATTTATGCAGGAAGTTGCATTGTACAAGGTTACAACCAATGTATTAATGAACAACCCGGCATTATCAAAGATAATTCGTAAATACAATGCAGATATTATTGAGGTTAACTCAACATATTCAGTAGTAGAGAAAACCGGAAAAACAGAAGACATAATTGCTCTAAACAAGGAGATCGCCAAAGAGGGAGGATTACTGCAATTTGTAAGTTCCGGCAGAATAGCCATTACAAGGGCAAAGATTGAGCATGTAAACGAATATCTGGAAAAGATTAAAGAGAGATTTAATAAATAGGATATTATCAATATAAACATTAAATATTATGGCAAAATTAAATTTTGGCGGTGTTATTGAAGAGGTAATGACACGCGAAGAATTTCCTTTAGAAAAGGCACGTGAAGTTTTGAAGGACGAAACAATTGCAGTTATCGGTTATGGCGTACAGGGTCCTGGTCAGGCATGTAATCTGCGCGACAATGGTTTCAACGTAATTGTTGGTCAGCGTCAGGGTAAAACATACGAAAAGGCAATTGCTGACGGTTGGGTTCCAGGTGAAACTCTGTTCTCTATTGAAGAGGCTGCTGCAAAAGGAACTATCATCTGTATGCTTCTTTCTGATGCAGCTCAGATGCAGTTGTGGCCAACTATCAAACCATATTTGACAGCCGGTAAGACTCTTTACTTCTCACATGGATTTGCTATTACCTGGAGTGATCGTACAGGTGTAGTTCCTCCATCAGATATCGACGTTATTCTGGTTGCACCAAAAGGTTCAGGTACATCATTGCGCACAATGTTCCTGGAAGGACGCGGCCTGAACAGTTCATACGCAGTATATCAGGATGCATCAGGTAAGGCTCTTGAAAAAGTTCTGGCATTCGGTATTGGTATTGGTTCCGGTTACATGTTCGAAACCACATTCCAGCGCGAAGCTACATCAGACCTTACAGGTGAACGTGGTTCATTGATGGGTGCTATTCAGGGTTTGCTGTTGGCTCAGTACGAAGTATTGCGTGAAAACGGCCACACACCATCAGAAGCATTCAACGAAACTTGTGAAGAGTTGACACAGTCACTTATGCCACTGTTCGCTCAGAAAGGTATGGACTGGATGTATGCAAACTGTTCAACAACAGCACAGCGTGGTGCTCTTGACTGGATGGGTCCTTTCCACGATGCTATCAAGCCTGTAGT
>JAEIGA010012059.1_pt1 | contig 13114 bp, 9 predicted proteins | sample 9270691 | NCBI WGS metagenome assembly JAEIGA01 (sample SAMN17057246, study PRJNA624740) | gut metagenome | biome: biome; isolation source: fecal sample | host: Bos grunniens | place: China: Xizang | collected 2019 | reverse complement strand
TCCTAATTCTTTTCCTACTTTTACGAATGCGGCAATACCCTTATCCAATTGCTCAGTGGTATGAGCCGCAGAGAGTTGCACGCGGATACGTGCTTGACCTTGAGGCACTACTGGATAGTAGAAGCCGGTCACATAGATACCCTCTTCTTGTAATGCCGCTGCAAACTCTTGGCTCAAGCGTGCATCATACAACATCACCGCGCAGATTGCTGACTCAGTTGGCTTGATATCAAAGCCAGCCGCTTTCATCTTGGTGATGAAGTACTCGGTATTCGCATGCAAGCGATCTTGCAACTCGTTACTGCGAGTCAAAATCTCAAAAGTCTTCAATCCTGCCGCAGCAATCAATGGAGGGATAGAGTTGGAGAACAAGTATGGACGGCTACGTTGGCGAAGCAAGTCGATAATCTCCTTCTTACCTGTAGTGAAGCCACCTACTGAACCACCGAACGCTTTACCGAGCGTACCTGTGATGATCTCAATCTTACCGCGCAGATCGTAACGCTCAGTCACGCCATGGCCCGTCTTACCTACCACACCTGCAGAGTGGCTCTCGTCCACCATCACGAGGGCATCGTATTTCTGTGCCAGTTCGTAGATCTTATCCAATGGGCAGACATTACCATCCATAGAGAACACGCCGTCGGTAGCAATAATACGGAAACGTTGTGCTTGTGCCTTCTTGAGTTGCTCCTCGAGGTCCGCCATGTCGCCATTGGCATAGCGATAACGCACCGCTTTACACAGGCGCACACCATCAATGATACTTGCGTGGTTGAGTGCATCGGAGATGATAGCATCTTGCTCGGTCAAGAGTGGCTCAAACACGCCGCCATTGGCATCAAAACAAGCCGCATAGAGGATAGTGTCCTCGGTGCCAAAGAAATCGGAAATAGCTTGTTCCAATTGCTTGTGAGTATCTTGTGTTCCGCAGATGAAGCGCACAGATGCCATACCATAACCACGAGCGTCCATACGGTCTTTAGCGGCTTGGATTAACTCTGGATTGTCTGCCAAACCGAGGTAGTTGTTGGCGCAGAAGTTGATAACATCTTTTCCACCTTCAACTTGAATAGCAGAAGATTGGGGAGTGATGATCACTCGCTCATTTTTATACAATCCTGCCTCCTTGATCTCTGTCAAGATTCCTTGCAGGTGTTTTTGAAAATCTGTATACATAATTTTAAAGTTATGAACTATGAGTGATAAGTTAATAGTGATTACATTCGGTTTGGTACTTCGATGCCGAGGAGACCCATTGCATTTTTAATGACTTTGGCCACTGTTTGTGCCAATACAAGGCGCAATGCACGTTTGTCTGTATCTGCCTCGTTTAAGATACTATGATCGTGGTAGAAGCTATTGAAGTCACATGCCAAACTATATGCGTAGTTTGCAATCACCGCTGGTGAGAACTCATCGCCTGCTTGGCGTACCGCCGCAGGATAATCCACTAGGCGTTGGATGAGAGCCAATTCTTTAGGCGACAAGGCGAGAGGTGATAAGGCGAGAGGCGAGAGGCTCTCCGCTTTGCGCAACACACTCTGAATACGCGCGTAGGTGTATTGGATAAATGGACCCGTATTGCCGTTAAAGTCAATGCTCTCTTCGGGATTGAAGAGCATATTCTTGCGTGGATCTACCTTTAAGATAAAGTACTTCAACGCACCTAAACCTACCATACGAGCAATCTCATTCGCCTCCTCTTCGGTAATGTCAGGTAGGGTATTCACCTTATCTTTGGAAATCTCTTTCGCATCTGCAATCATCTGTGCCATTAGGTCGTCTGCATCTACCACTGTTCCCTCGCGGCTCTTCATCTTGCCGTTAGGAAGTTCCACCATACCGTAGCTGAAATGTACCAACTACTTGCCGAATGGGAAACCAAGACGATCGAGCAATATGCTCAACACCTTGAAGTGGTACTCTTGCTCGTTACCCACTACATATACCATTTTATCGATAGGGTAGTCCTCGAAGCGCAACTTTGCAGTTCCGATATCTTGGGTCATATATACAGAAGTGCCGTCTGCACGGAGAAGAAGTTTCTCATCTAGTCCGTTTTGTGCCAAATCTGCCCACACACTGCCATCTTCGCGGCGGTAAAAGTCGCCTTTAGCCAATCCGCGCTCTACTTCGCCTTTGCCCACGAGGTAAGTGTCGCTTTCGTAGTAGATTTTGTCAAATCCTACACCCATTTGCTTGTATGTTTCGTCAAATCCAGCATACACCCATTCGTTCATCTTTTGCCAAAGTGCACGTACTTCGGGATCGTTTTGCTCCCATTTGACGAGCATAGCTTGTGCTTCTTTGATGAGTGGGGCTTCTTTCTTGGCGGTTTCTTCATCCATGCCACCTGCCATCAGTTCTTTAATCTCGGCCTTGTATTCCTTGTCAAAGCGCACATAGTAGTCGCCAATCAAGTGGTCGCCCTTCTTGCCGCTATTCTCTGGTGTCTCACCATTGCCGAATTTCTGCCATGCGAGCATAGACTTGCAGATGTGAATACCACGGTCATTGACAATATTTGTTTTGACTACATTCCAACCATTAGCCTCTTGAATCTTTGCGATAGAGTAACCAAGGAGATTATTGCGTACGTGTCCAAGGTGCAAAGGTTTGTTGGTGTTAGGAGAGGAGTACTCTACCATCATGAGTGGTTTCTCTCCATCACCGCGTGAGAGTTGTCCGTACTCAGCATTATCTGCAATTGCTTTGAGTTGTTCTACCCAGTAACTTTGTGCAATGCTTAGGTTGAGGAAGCCCTGTACTGCATAGTATTTCTCAATAAGTCCACCAACGAGCTTTTCGCCCAACTCTTGAGCCACCATGGCAGGTGCTTTGCGAGCTGCTTTTACAAATGGGAATACCACTAATGTGATGTCGCCCTCAAATTCTGCGCGCGTCTTTTGCAACTGCACTTGTTCTGCAGTAATCTCAATACCATAGAGGTCTCTAACTGCTTCTTGTACTTTAGGAATAAGTATTTCTTCTAGTTTCATATATCCTTGCCTTTAAAAACTTTAAATTCTAAATCTTATATCGCTAATGGCATACATTTCTCTTTTAGCCATGTAGCTTCTTCTTCGGAAAGTAATGGGGCTACTTCCGCATATACCCATGCGTGATAATTATTTAGCCATGCAATCTCTTGTTCGGTCATGCGACTTAGGTCAATCATGTTGATGTCGTAGTAGCACATTGTCAATGTTTCAAATTCTAGATAAGTCTCACCAGTGGTGTGATCGCTCAGATTTGTTGACTCGCGAACGGCAATCAAATTCTCGATACGAATACCATACTCATTTGTGCGATAGATACCAGGCTCGTCCGAGCATATATTTCCCACCTGCAATGGGTTAGGGTTGTTATCTGTACGGATGTTTTGTGGCCCCTCGTGGCAACCCATAAAGTGACCAACTCCGTGACCTGTTCCATGTCCATAGGTTACACCTTCTGTCCACATATATTGGCGCGCCAATACATCCAACTGATTACCGCGTGTACCTTTTGGGAAGCGTGCACGTGCTAGTGCGATGTGTCCTTTTAATACTAGCGTGTAATCGCGTTTTACCGCATCAGATATTAAGTCGGGATTACCTACCCACAAAGTACGAGTGATGTCGGTTGTTCCATCCAAATATTGTCCGCCGGAGTCCAATAATAGTACACCATCACCTTCTATCTTAGCACACTTCTCAGGGGTAGCATGATAGTGCACGATAGCACCATTCCCTTTCCAACCAGCGATGGTGCAGAAACTATCATCAGTGTAATTCTCGCCCATTGCGCGGAACTCGCCTAATTTCTTTGCTAATGTAATCTCTGTTTGAGGTGTATTGAGGGCCTCCTTCTCCAACCAATACATGAATCTTGTCAGCGCTACGGCATCTTTGCGCATGGCGATACGCTCGCCTGCTAGTTCTGTATCGTTTTTCACACTTTGCATCTTCAGCACCGGACTTGGAGTAACATTCACTTTGCGAGTACTAGGATTAATCGCCTCATACAATGCTTCGTTGACTTTGCTGCCATCATACATGATAGTTGAAGCGTTGATATCTTTTAGATAATCAAATACTTGTTCGTAGTCTGCGATCTCTACTCCCACACGTTGAAGATATGTGCGAGCCGCATTATCCAATTTGTTAGAAGCAACGAAGATGGTACATTTCTCCATCTCTACTACCACATAACTAATCAAACATGGGGTATAGTCCACATCTTTTCCGCGAATGTTTAGTAGCCATCCTATCTCATCTAATGCAGAGATTACTAATGCTTCACAATGTCTCTCTCTTAGCGCTTGGCGCACACGCGTTAGTTTACTTGTTACGCTCTCACCAGTGTATTTCTCCTCGTATTCGTAGAGCAATGAAGTAGGTATAGCAGGGCGACCTTCTGTCCATAATGGCGAAATCAAATCAATAGATACAAGTGTTAAACCGCTTTCTTCTAATGTGGCTTTCAGCTCGCTATAAGCATTCACACTGTACATCTCAGGATTCACAGCCACTTTACCCATAGCTAATGGCGCCGAGCATAACCATTGTGGGATAGTAGGACAGTCAATATCGCTCTCGCGCATCAGTTCTACGGTAGTGCCCTGCAACTCTGCCTCTGCTTGTAAATAGTAGCGGCTATCGGTCCAAAGTAGTGCTTTATCCATGGTGATCAACGCTGTTCCTGTCTCACCAAGAAATCCTGTAATCCACGACATCTCGGTCCAGTGATCAGCCATATATTCACTTGCATGTGGGTCTGTACCTGGTACGATACACGCACTCAAACCTTTCTCTTTCATCAGCGCCCGTAGCGCTGCAAGTCTTTCAATAATATTCATCGCCTTTAACCTTTAGCCTTTAACTTATTTTACTGCCTTAAACGACATATCTAGACTTTTGATAGAGTGGGTCAATGCACCTACACTCACAAAGTCTACTCCAGTCTCTGCATAACTGCGGATAGTATCAATGGTGATGCCGCCGCTAGATTCAATTTCTATATGTCTGCCGTTTTCCTTCTCCCACGAGCGAATAATTTCCACTGCATTTTTGGTGCGTTCAGGCGAGAAGTTATCCAGCATAATGCGATCTGGTATATTGGTTGATAATGCTTCACGGATCTCGTTTTCGTTGCGTGTCTCAATTTCGATGCGAAGGTCTTTACCTTTTTCTTCGCAGTAGTTCTTAGCTCGTTCTAGCGCTGCGGTGATGCCACCAGAGAAATCCACATGATTATCCTTTAATAGAATCATATCAAATAGTCCGATACGATGATTCATACCGCCACCAATCAGTACTGCTTCTTTCTCCAAATACCGCAAACCAGGAGTAGTTTTTCGAGTGTCAAGTACGTGGCATCCAGTTCCTTCGATCAAACTTTGATACTTATGTGCTGTAGTGGCAACGCCTGACATACGTTGCATCACATTCAACATCGTGCGCTCGATCTGTAGCAGACTCAGCTCTTTGCCATATACGCGAAAAGCAATATCGCCTGGCTTTACGTGTGTACCATCCTCTATGAGCTGTTCCATCTTGCACTCAGGGTCGAAATAGGCAATAATCTCTTTAGCTACTTCGATACCAGCAATGATACCTTCCTCTTTTACAATCAGTTGTTGGCAACCCATCTCGGTCGATGGTATGCAACTCAGCGATGTGTGATCGCCATCACGAATATCTTCCTCAAACCAGATGGCTATTAGTTTTTGCAATTCTTTTGTGTTCATATATTCTTGCCTTTAAACTTTAAATTCTAAACTATAATTCCTCTACATATTCATAGCATCCTGCGTCAGGTTTGTTCTTGCGGGGCAGACCTACCATGTCTATAGGATAGGATAAGGTGGCGATACTATCACCTATACCACGTGCTGGAGACAGCGAGTCAAGATGAAAATCATAGTAGTGGTATTGCTTAGACAAATAATAGATGTTGCGGAAGACGCACGAGTCGGAATCCGACGCATAGACATTGTTTTTTGCAAATGCTTCGTGAAGTGAGTCTGAGCGTAGGTAATTCCCCTCGAAAGATCCTTCATAGTGCTCTGGCAATGGCGTAGCCACCATCAAACTTTGTTTCCTTCTACCTGTGATAATACAGTTTGTAAACGAACTCACAGTCTTGGCGGTGTTCTTGCTCAAATTGTTTATATATACGGCTGCCACATCATCCGCGATTATATTGTTGTGGATATTGAGATCGGTATAAGGATACCCGTAATATGCAGCGATGGTGTTATGTACAAAATCATGCTTGCCCCCCGACAGATATACGCAGTAAGATGCACAATTGCTAATCTCGCAGTTATATACCTTGGCATTCACATTTTGCAATACCAGTCCATAAATGGAGTGATTATGTATCTTACTATTACTTAAAGTAATTTTGGGTAAAATACTACCAGTAGCTTCTGAATAGACATATAATCCAATACTACCCGATAGGATGTTTACATGATCCAAAGTATAAGTGGATGGTAATCGATCTGCTGTGTGCATCAGATATAATCCTTCCCATTGTCCTGAAGCCATGCGATAGGGCACAGAGTCGAATAGCATATCTGTTCTATCACCTCGGAAGATGATGGGTTGATCTTTCGTTCCTTTTGCTATCACATTTCCATAGGCGTATATCAAAGCTCCAGCATGCATGTAGATGGTCGTACCCTCTTCGATTGCCAGATTACCTGTCACAGCCACCGTGTCATAGAGTAAATAGGGCTTTTCATTGGTCAATGATAGGTTGTGATATATTACCAAACCGCTGTCGCTGCGTATTTTCTCTACATTCTGACCATAAGCTTGCAGATTGATATGCTGGATATTACCATTCACACGAAAAGCAATATCATCTTCTAGTAAGACGGGGTTGTTTTCTTCTAGAGGGTCAATCTGCGCTTTGATAAATAGAAATAAACTATCTTTGCCACGTATTACGATATCGCGCAGCTGGTCAATATTGTTTTCTCCATCTAGATTGATAAAGAAGTGTTTGCCGTCGCGTATTTCTACTTGGTCAATATTTATTGCGTTTTTGTTGGGATTATACACTAACACACATTTCGTTGAAGACCCTAAAGTTGTAAATACGGTGTCAAACAGTACCGTATCATGTGAGAACTGCAATTTTAGATTAGGATCATCCGATACAATCTCCTGTTGACAAGATACCAATCCAATCAACAATAATAGTAGTATATATAATCCCTTTCGCATCATTCAAAATTGAATATAATCGACAATTTTTGATGGGTCATTCGTTTGATGGCATCGGTATAGAAATGGTCGCTTTCTGTGATGCCCCATGCATGCTTTTGCTTATCAGAAGTGGGTACATGAGCATCCAAGAAACCGATTTGATATTTGATTTCAGGGCTCAACTTAAACCATCTAAAGTAAAAGTCACAACCAAAGCCTGCCGATACAAACGCATCAAAAGGTTTGTGCAAAACCATTTTTTCTTTGTCGCGGAAACATTCAAATTCTACACCTCCACCCACTACCACATACGGACGGAAATTCTTTTGGCGCTCTGCTGACCATTTCAAATAGAGCGGTATGCTGATTGGAATGGTCAGCATACTCACTTTGTTTTGTGTTTTTCCTGTACCCCAATCAAGACTGATGGAGTCGGTGGTAAAACGCTTGTAGGTAATGCTGCGCTCACCAAAGTGCAATGATGGCGTGAAACGCAAACTTAAATGGCGACTCAGGCGTAAGTCTGTGATAAAACCTACTTGAAAACCTGGTCCTACTGACATGGCACGAGGGTGAAACACATGTCCGTTCGAACCTGGCATACTCAATTGGGTTACGCTATCTGTCTCCTGGATATGATAAGAGAGCAAGTCCAGTCCTAGGAAAAATCCAAAGTGCACCAACTTATTATCTACATATGGGTTGTTTTGCGCCTGCAGCGAACCTGCGGATAGTGCCAACGCGCATAGTATAACGCATATGAATCGTGTATTTTTCATGATTGTGTTTGTATAATCCATTCTATTGCTTTGTTATATCCTTCCGTACCTTCTCCCATAATGGTGTGGGCGCATACGTCTGTCAGCAAACTCACATGTCTAAATGCTTCGCGTTGTGTGATGTCCGAAATGTGCACTTCCACCACGGGTACATCCGCACACGCTACTGCGTCACGTAGAGCTATGCTCGTATGAGTATATCCTCCAGCGTTTAGTATAATACCTTTGACGTCCTGCTTTTCACCATCGCTTATGCCTTTTTCCTGTATCCAGTCAATCAAATCGCCTTCGTGGTTCGATTGGTAATATTCTAAATACATATCTGGATGGGCGCGTTGAATGTCTATCAGCACTTGTTCCATTGTTTGCGTGCCGTAGATACTAGGCTCTCGTCTGCCAAGCAAATTCAAGTTCGGACCATTGATAATCACTATACGCATGTCTTTTATATTTTACCCAATCTCCTGATCTTTTTTCAGCTTATGGTTTAATGCGATGTTTTTACAGAATCTTCTATCTAGAACCCGTTACCGTCAGGATAAATTCATCATTGTTTGCTGTGCGTTCCATGTAAGTCTTCAATTTTTCCATGGCTTCCACACTATTCATATCTGTTAGCTCTTTGCGGATAGCCCACAAGCGAGACAATATTTCTGGTGGCAATAGCAAGTCATCCCTACGAGTAGAAGAAGCAGGTATATCCACTGCAGGGAAGATGCGCTTGTTGCTTAACTTGCGATCCAATTGCAATTCCATGTTACCGGTGCCCTTAAACTCTTCAAAGATTACATCATCCATCTTGCTACCCGTCTCGGTCAAGGCGGTGGCGATAATAGTCAAACTACCTCCATTCTCTATGTTTCGAGCAGCTCCAAAGAATCGCTTTGGCTTGTGTAGTGCCTGTGCTTCTACACCTCCTGAGAGTACTTTTCCGCTGGCTGGTGCAACGGTATTGTATGCTCTAGCCAAACGAGTGATACTATCCAATAGGATAACTACGTCATGACCACATTCCACCAAGCGTTTGGCTTTTTCGTGAACGATATTCGCCACTTTTACATGGTTCTCGGCGGGCTCATCAAATGTCGATGCAATTACCTCTGCATTCACCGAACGGGCCATATCTGTTACCTCTTCAGGACGCTCGTCTATGAGCAACACAATCATATATACCTCAGGGTGGTTAGCCGCTATAGCATTGGCTATTTCCTTGAGTAATACGGTCTTACCTGTTTTGGGCTGTGCCACGATCAATCCGCGTTGACCTTTGCCTATTGGGGCAAAGAGGTCTATTATGCGTACAGACAACGAATCGCTTTTGTTGCCTTTGCACAGTTTGAATTTCTCGTCTGGGAAGAGTGGGGTAAGGTTCTCAAAAGCGATGCGCTCTTTTGCTTGAGCAGGACTGATGCCGTTGATACGAATCACCTCTTTCATAGGGAAATACTTATCCGCATCCTTAGGAGGACGAATAGTACATTCTACAGTGTCGCCTGTCTTCAAACTATATTGACGTATCTGTTGCTGCGATACATAGATATCATCTGGCGAAGGAATATAGTTGTAGTCAGCGCTGCGCAAGAATCCATATCCATCTGGAGCACATTCTAATGTTCCTATAGCAGTGATGGTATTGCCAAATGCCTCTATTCCCTTCTCAATGAATAGGTCTTCAGTTTTTTGTTTGTTTGGATCTGGAATTGGAGTGACTTCTTCGCCGTTAGCCAATTGCTCTTCACGCTTCGCAATCTGCTGAGTAATTTGTGCAATGCGGGCATTAATACGAGCTTGCTTTTCATCTTGCGTTTCGGCTACTTTTGCTTTCGCCTCTACGCCTCTCACCTCATCGCCTTTCGCCTCATCGCCTTTCACCTCATCACCTTTCGCCTCATCACCTTTCGCCTTATCACCTTTCACCTCATCGCCTTTCACCTCATCACCTTTCGCCTTATCGCCTTTCTTAGGGCGACCTTTTTTCTTCTCTTTTGTTTTGTGCTCTTTCTTTTCCTCGATGGGGGCTTCTTTTTGAGGTTCTGTCTCTGGCTTGGCAGCTTCAGGTGTTGTGCTTACCTCCATAGCTGTTGGTTGCACAACCTCTATTGGCTCCTCTTGGGGAAGGGTTTCGAATATACTAGGTTTGGTTTTTGGAGCGGGCTGCTTAGCTTGCTCTTCTTTAATCTGTCCTAATGTCTCCTCTTTGCTGCCTACGGTGGCTAGTACGCGATTGCTTTTTAGTTTGTCGGTATTCACTTTTGTAGGGGCTGCTTGGATGCGTGCGCGTTTGCCTCGTTTTTTCTCGTCTTTAGCTTGTTTTGCATCTTCTTTGGCTTGCACTTCAGCACCGCGCTTGTCCGCTTGAGCATCTAGGATGTCGTAAATGATGGATTGCAGCGACGCGTTTCGGCGCACTTTGATGCCAAAACTTTCTGCAACTTCAGTCAATTGTTCGAGCGTCATACGCCCGAGTTTTTGCATATCGTATTGCATATAAAAATGATGTAAATGTTTCTTTTGTGAAAATATAAGAATTGCCTATGTTCTCGTTGTACATTGACGGTGCAAAGGTACGAAAAAAAATACACACATGCAAGAAAAATGTAAAAAAAATACATTTTTAATGTGTTTTTTGATGAAAATAATCTGGCTTTATAGTTTAATGAGTTCAAAGGTGTTGATTTTTGCCTTGTCGTATGGGCAATACACCTTGATGTAGTTGTCGGTAAAACCTGCCATCTGATCCCCCTCTCGCTTGGATTCCCATAATACAATTGACTCCCGATGGGCATGTTTCGCATAGAATGCACGTATCTTTTCTTCGGATACTTGATGTAGGATTTTGCTGCGACGTTGTCTTTCGTTTTTGGGCACCACATACAAATCCATTTCTAGCATGCGGGTATTGGCTCTTTCCGAATATGTGAATACGTGTAGTTGGCTTACATCCAATTTCTGAATAAATGCCAGATAATCTTCCCAGTACGCCTCTGTTTCTCCGCGAACGCCTACCATGCAATCCACTCCGATAAAGGCGTGAGGCATCACGTCGCGAATGTGTTGTACGCGCTCGGCAAATAATTCTCTAGTGTATCGACGTCCCATGATTTTCAGCATCTCATTGCAGCCCGATTGCAATGGGATGTGGAAGTGTGGCGCAAAATGTTTGGAGTTAGCTACAAAATCAATAATCTCATCTGTCAGCAGATTGGGCTCGCACGATGATATTCGTATCCGATAATCCCCGCCAGTGGGCTCTAGCCCTTCTAAAGCACGCAATAAATCTAAAAATGTTTCGCCTGTTGAACGACCAAAGTCTCCGATGTTAACTCCAGTGATTATCAGTTCTTTAGCGCCTTGGTTTAATGCTTCTTGTGCATCCTTTACTACTTCTTCAATCTTCGGGTTGCGTGATTTTCCACGCGCGTATGGAATAGTGCAGTAGGAGCAGAAATAGTTGCATCCATCTTGTACTTTGATAAAGCATCTCGTTCTGTCTTCGCCCGAGTGTACGCCGTGAAACTCTTCCACCTCGCGAATCGCTCCCACGCGCACTCTCTCGCCTTCTCGCCTCATCTCCTCCTCACCCATTAGCGTAGCGTCCAATATCCCATAGGGCTCTGCCCGTCCTATAGCCGCCTTTGCGGCGTCCGATTCCAAAGTTGCCACCAACTTTGGAATACTGTACTTCTCATTTTGTCCAAGTACGTAATCTACTCCTTCAATCTGGCTTATTTGTTCGGGTTGCAATTGCGCATAACACCCTGTTACTATGATGATTGCGTTCGGATATTTGCGGTGCAATTGGTGGATGGCTTGTCGGTCTTTATGGTCTGCTGCATCGGTTACGGAGCAGGTGTTTACTACGCATATGTCTGGCGCTTCATTGAGTGATGCTCGCTGATGTCCGCGCGACAACAATTCCCTGCCGAGAGCGCTGCTTTCGGCAAAGTTGAGTTTGCAACCTAATGTAGTAAAACGTATTTTCATTCGGAATGGATCTCTCTATCGTGGCAAGATGAGAAATAGTATGTGAGTTTAGCGCGACATAACGGATTGTACCGACGACGATATCATCGATGTGTGGGACGCTACTTGCATGTCTTGTGCGCCAGGATTTGCCATTGCATCCATAGGATAAGGGTATGGATACATCATATACATGGCAGCATCTTGCATGCCATTTTCTTCTCCTGCTCTACGTACTCTACGATTTTGTTGAGTAGGATTGATGAGCCCCCAAGCGCCAAACGAGCGGAATTTTGCTGCGGATACGGTATGCAGACCTTCACCTACGGCGGTAATAGAACTGCGTTTGTTACCTTTCTTATATGCGCGTGGCGTAGTAGATGACTTGGCCAAATTACCAGAAGTGGCTTTGTGAATAGCAATTGTTCTAGCGCGACGACTTTTGGTTACCGACTTCATGGGTACGCTCATCTTGGCGTCGAAAACTTGGTTCGAAGATTGTACTGCGCTTGCCGTAGTTGTAGAGTTGTCTCCCACTTGATGGTATATGTCGGATGGATGCCATGGAATGTCAAGGAAATGTTGGCTATCTTGGAAATACCATCCTAAAAAAACAAGATAAACAAGCGCACCTATTAGTATGTATTTCTTCACTTTGAATGTCATTTTGGTTTGTACACAAATTTCAGCACGCAAAGGTACTATTTTTTCGGGAATTATACAAATTTTTTCACATTTTTTTAATAAATTCTCTATTAATTTGGTAAAATCGCAAAATTGTACTACCTTTGCACCCGAAATAATTTTTGATAAGAATATGGCATTTTTTGGACTATTTGGTAAAGAAAAGAAAGAGACGCTAGACAAAGGATTAGAGAAAACAAAGGAGTCGGTATTGAGCAAGATTTCCCGTGCGATTGCTGGTAAATCTACGGTGGATGATGATGTGTTGGATGACTTGGAAGAGGCGCTCATTACCTCTGATGTAGGTGTAGAGACTACCTTGCGCATTATCGAACGTGTGCAACAGCGCGTTTATCGTGATAAGTATCTTGGTACTAGCGAGTTGAATGCTATTCTTGTGGATGAAGTTGCTTCGCTTTTGGCGGAGAATAATGCTTCTCAAGTATTGGATTTTTCCGACCCTCTGCCATGCAAACCCTATGT
>JAEIGA010012058.1_pt1 | contig 13114 bp, 6 predicted proteins | sample 9270691 | NCBI WGS metagenome assembly JAEIGA01 (sample SAMN17057246, study PRJNA624740) | gut metagenome | biome: biome; isolation source: fecal sample | host: Bos grunniens | place: China: Xizang | collected 2019 | reverse complement strand
CCCGAAATGGGCGACTACTATCCCGCTACTCGCATGTATGTAGTTGGTCTTAACATTACTTTCTAATCATTAATATCCAATGACTATGAAATCAATATTCAAGAAATTCAGCATTTGCGCAATGGCTTTGGTGGTAGCTGCTATGCCTTCATGTACCGATGACTTCCTTACTGAAGATCCCCAAACTTCTAAGTCTATTGAGCAAATTCTTTCGGATAACGACAATATCCAATACTACCTCAATGGCTTGTATGCTAAGCTACGTCAATGTCGCAACTCTCGCGAGGGTTTGCGCCTCAACCACGGTACCGACGAGTTGCAAATTGGCGAATGTCAATTGCGCGACTACCCCGATAAAGGTTCGTTCGATACTTTCTCACCCCTCTACAACAGTGAGAATAGCAACTTCTCTCAATTGTGGAACCTCCGCTTCCCCATCGCCGTACAAGCTGCTCAAGCAAGCAAGGTATTGGTAGAAAAATTGAAAGCTGACTCTACCAACGTTGATTTGCAAATGTTCCTCGGTCAAGCCGCCTTCTACGAGGCTACTGCTCTCTTCGAGATGGTATGGTACTGGGGCGAGTTGCCTATTACTACTATCAACGAAGATGGTACCATCCAAATGTCGGGTCGTCGTCCCCTCAACGAGGTGTACAAACACATGGTCGACCTCTACACTACTGCAGCCAAATACTTGCCCGCCAAGCGTCAAGGCGACGGTCGCATTCCTACTCAATATACTGCCAAGGTGATGCTTGCCAAGATTTACATGGCTGGCGAGACTCCCGAGTATCGCGACTATGGCAAGGCCAAAGACTTGCTCAAAGACGTTGTAGAAAATGGTGGTTTCTCATTGATGAGCAACTTTAGCGACCTTTGGGATCCCGCAGTAAATTGCGACAACGAGTCAGTATGGACATACTACTACAACAACGTTACCGACAAGTGTCAATTGCAATGGTATTGTGGTAGCCGTGCTGCATCGGACTGGGGTCAACGTTGCCCCCATGGTGGTTACGACGAAGCTCTCCCCACTGTATATGCCTACAGCCCCAAGGGTCAAGGTGGTATATGGGAGGATGGCGATACTCGCTACAATGCCACTATTCGCACCAACTTCGACTGGGACGGTAAGAAAGCTGCCGTTGTTACTGGTTTCGGCGAAGACCAACTCGATCCCCACATCAAGAAGTATGAGGACGAGCGTATCGTAGAGTTGGACGTAAACTTCTGGGATTGCGGTAAAAACACTTACTATCTCCGTTATGCCGACGTTTTGATGCTCTATGCCGAGGCTCTCAACGAGTGTGGTGCCACAGCCGATGCTGTAGGTATCATCAACGACCAAATCCGTGCCCGCGCTTGGGGTTGGAACCTTCCCGAAGACAAGAAGTGGAGCACAGGCATGAGCCAAGAAGAGTTCCGCACCAACATCCTCGACGAGCGTATGCGCGAATTGATGGCCGAGATGTGGCGTCGCTACGACCTCATCCGTACAGGCAAATATTTTGAGTACACTAAGGAGCGCAACGAGTGGGCTAAGAGCAATGGTAATATTCAAGAATACCACAAGCGTTTCCCCGTACCCTACACCGAGATTACTCAAAACGAGTTCATCTCTACAGCCGACCAAAACCCCAGCTTGAGATAACAAACTCATAAGCAATAGATGTTGCCACCGGGCAACACGACCCTGACAGCATCTATTGCCTTTTTAACTTACGTATATTATCAACCTTTTTATTAACAACTAAATTCTGTTTTATGAAAGCAAAACAATTACTCGCAATGGCAGCTGTATTCTCTGCTGCATCAGTAATGGCTGAAGCTGTCGTGCCTTCATTCGAGGTACAACAAGATGGTTCGTTCATCTATGAGATGGGTGAGCGTGGTCACATTGCCTATGCCGACTACAACAACGATGGTTACATGGACTGTGTCATGTTCCGTAACGGTGCTGACCCCATGTTGTGGAAAAACAACGGTGACAAAACTTTCACCAACGTAATCGAAGAGCAAGAAGACCTTCTCTTCGCTAAGGTAAACGGTGCTGCCGTTATGTGGTACGACTATGACAACGATGGTAACCTCGACCTTATCGTTACCGGTTGTATGACTCAAGGTGACGCTTCTACAGCTGTACTCTTCACTTATCACAACAACGGTCCTGAGGAGGACTACTACTTGGAAGAAATCTTCGAACTCGAAGAGGACGTATTCATCTCTTACGCTCGTGAGAGTGAGGACCACAACCAAACCATCATGTTCCCCGCCGACTTCAACAATGACGGTTACACCGATATTCTCTTCTGTGGTGGTTACGCTGTAGGTCAAGAGAGCACTCGTACACCCATTCTCTGGGTTAACGACAAGAACGGTTCGTTCACAAGAAACAACAACCCCGAGTTCTACTTGACTAACGGTGGTGGTTGCTTCGTTGCCGACCTCAACAACGACGGTTTGATGGATATCTCTACTACAGGTTGGGATGCTGAGGCAAACGACGTTAACACAGCTACTGTATACATCAACAAGGGTGACTTGACATTCGAGGCTATCCGTGGTTTCGGTCATGGTTCTAACTCTGGTATCATGTTCCCCATTGACTACGATAACAACGGTGTAATGGACCTTATCGAGACAGGTCGTAACTGTAACCTCGACGCTTGGGGTGGTCGTGCATTGCTCTATGTAAACGACGGTACAGGTAAGGTTTGGACTGAGTATGACGAGACTACTACTAACCTCATGGGTCGTGAGTCTAAACTCGCTTTCGCCGATATCAACAACGACGGTTACACTGACTTTGCTTCTTCTGGTTGGGCCGGTCCTATCGGTATCTACCTCGGCAACGGTGACAAGACTTTCGTTGACGCTACAGAGGCTCTTCCCGCACGTGCATGGTGCCGTGGTGGTGACCTCAACATTGTTGACGTTAACAACGACGGTTTGATGGAACTCCACGCTTACGGTTATCGTGACGGTGGCCAAAACGAAGGTCCCACATTGGAAGATGGTTCAGAGAACCCCGAGTGGCCTTTCGTTGACGAGCCCACATGGCCCAACTACCTCTCATTCGTAACAGGTGTTGCTGCTAACCAAGCTCCCGCTGTTCCCACAGGTTTCACTGCTACTCAAAACGGTAGCGACGTAGTTCTCGCTTGGACTGCTCCCGCCGACGATACTACTCCCTCGGCTGCTCTCCGTTACAACGTTTACGCTAAGAACAAAGCTACAGGCGAAGTATTCTGCTTGACTCCCGCCAACATCTCTACCGGTGTCCTCAAAGTAAACCGCGTACAAGCTCTCTTGAACACTACTACTTATACTTTCAAAGGCATGAGCGTTAATGAGTACGATTTTGGTGTACAAGCTGTTGATAACGGTGCTCGTGGTGGTCTCTTCGCTCACACAAATGCCGACAACTCTGTTGAGAGCGTTAAGAGCGCTACTGTAGCTGCTTACGCTTTGAACGGTGTTATCAACATCATGAACGGTGGTGTTGAAGCTGCTGCTTACACTGTATATGCTGTAAACGGTGCTCAAGTTGCTGCCGGTACAGTTGCTGCTGCTGCTCAAGTAGAGGTTGCCCTCAACGCAGGTATCTACGTTGTAGAGGTTGTTGCTGCTGACGGCGTTGCAGTTGTTAAAGTTGTTCTCTAATATCTTATAGATATAACTTACTTAGGGCGGCGCAGCCGCGCTGCCCTAAGTTTTCTTTTACAGCTTAGGCACTACAATAGATGTTCATTTAAGGTCTGATATTTTTTCGGCACACGCATTTTTTCTATTACATAAATCATGAGAAAGTTTTTTCTTTTTATCTCCTCTATGATTCTTGCCACATCGGGTATGATGGCGCAAGAAACCGTTGTTTCGGCAGGTAATTGGCAAGTTAAAGCCAACGAAAGCAATGGTAAAGTTACTATTGCCTACGGCAACGAAACTTTGGTTGCAGGCAACGAGGCCGAGTGGGGTCTCAAAAATTCTAAAACCACTTTCACATCTCTCACCGATATCGTTATTTCTACCAACGACTATCAAGATGAGTTTGGTACAGGTAAACAACTTATCGTAAGCGGTAAGACTACCAACTCTCCCACAACTACGATTACTCATACATATTATATATATAGCGACAAGGATTATGTTCTCACCGATGTAGTTCTCGAAAGCAACAGCAAGTTGGAAATAAACTATATCGCACCTATTCGCTCTACAGCATCTACCCAAATTCTCGATGCCGGTACTAACTACTTCATCTACGTTCCCTTCGACAACGACGGATGGACTCGCTACGAGACCAAGAAATTTGGCGACTCGCACCCCACTTGTTACGAAGTTACTGCCTTGTTCAACAACAACACCCGTCGTGGCCTTATTACAGGTTCTATCGAACACTACACCTGGAAGACCGGTGTCACTGCCAAGACTACTGCCGAGACTACTCTCAAGTCGCTCTTGGTATTCAACGGTGTAACAAGCAAGGGCGGTACTCGCGACAACGATGAACACGGTGCTGTGAAGGCTAACCGCGTAGAGTCTTCGAAAATGATGATTGGTTACTTCAACGACTGGCGTCGTGGATTGGAGACATACGGTGACCTTTGCGCTATCGTTGCGCCCAAGCTCCCCTTCAAGGGCGAGAAGATCTTCGGATGGAACAGCTGGGGTGCATTGCAGACCAACATTAAGCCTCAATATGCCATGGAGGTATCGAACTACTTTGCCGAGGTATTGAAGCCTGCCGGCTTTGTGGGTGCCGACGGCCTTACATACATAGGCCTCGACTCGTGGTGGAACGAGAACTTTGGCGTGCGCGACCACGGCAAGTTTGTGAAGAATTGTACTGCCAACGAGCAACGTGCCGGTATCTACTGGACACCCTTTGCCGACTGGGGCAAGAACGAGAGCGCTATGATGCCCTCGGGTGGTGCAGGTAGCTACACATGGGGCGACGCCTGGTTGCGCGACAGCAACGGTAACCCCCAAGAGCTCGACGGTGCTATCGCACTCGACCCCACTCACCCTGCTACATTGGGTCGTATCAAAGCCGAGTTTGAGAAGTACCAAAAATGGGGCTACAAGTTCGTAAAACTCGACTTTATGACACACGGTGCACTCGAAGGTAAGCACTACGACGAGAGTGTACAAACAGGCTTGCAAGCCTACAACAAGGCTATGGAGTACATCGCCTCATTTGCCGGCGATAGCATCTACCTCAACCTCTCTATCGCACCTCTCTTCCCCGCCCACCATGCTCATGGTCGACGCATCGCTTGCGACGCCTTCTCGTCACTGGGCGATACCGAATATACCCTCAACTCTACAGCCTATGGCTGGTGGCTTGACCACTGCTACAGCTATAACGATGCCGACCACGTAGTATTGAGCGGCCAAGCTCTCAGCATCAACCGCGTGCGTCTTACCTCATCCTACATCACAGGTATTATCATCCTCGGCGATGACCTTACACTGGGTAGCGACAGCGGAACCAAAGAACGCCTTGAGGAGCTTGCCGGTAACAAAGAGGTGGTAGCCATGACCCACCAAACCAAGGCATTCTACCCTGTAGAGGCTAACTTGGGCCACCCTGCACCCAACATGTTCATGTACACCGTAGCCGACACTACTTATGTGGCAGCACTTAACTACGACGCCGGTCGTCGCTTAGAAATATCTATCGACTTCGACCGCTTAGGCTTGACAACAGGTAACGAGTACGTGGTACGTGAGTTGTGGACTGGTCAAGAGTCTATCGCAACCGAATCGTTTGAAGATGACGTACGTCGTGCCGATGCTATGATTTTCAAAATTTACCCCAAACCCATAGATAACAGCGTAGAGATTTTGCCCAACGACGCTACTCGTTGCTACTACGACAGTTTGGTAGGCGAGGTGCGTATGAAAGGCGCATCACACATGGTCGAGAGCTATGTATACACCATCGGTGGCGCATGTGTTGCTACCTTGCAAGGCGCTCACGATACCGTCGATGTTAATGCACTTCCCGCAGGTGCATACTTCTACCGCGGTGTCGACGCCGAAGGTAACAGCGTTGTATGCAAATTTGTAAAATAAGCAACTTAATCTCACACCGATAGGTATTTGAGTACCTATCGGTGTACTAATATAATAATGTTATGTCGAGAAATCTACTTTTATTACTTGTAACATCTCTTGCCAGCACTTGGAGTGTGGCTCAAGAGATAGAAGTAAATGCCGGTAAATGGCAAGTCAGTGTAAACGAAACATCAGGTAAAGCAGAAATTGCCTACGATGGCAAAACTCTGATAAACAACAACGAAGCTCAATGGGGTCTCAATGACAACATGCAAGCATTCTCGACACTAACAAATATCAAGGTTGAGCAACAAGCACTCAGCGATGAGTTTGGTACAGGTACAATGCTTGCCGTATCGGGTAACACAGGCAATAGCAATCCTACCACTGTTACTCACACCTACTACATCTACAGCGACCGTGACTACATCCTTACCGATGTAAAATTGACAAGCAACAGCGAGTTGGCAATAAACAAGATAGCCCCCGTGAGCAGTAGCAGTACATCACAAGTACTCGAAGCCGGTAGCAACCTACACCTCTCTGTCCCCTTCGACAACGACGAGTGGGTGCGCTACGAGACAACAAAGTTTGGCAACACACATCGCTACTCGTCTGAGGTATCGGCTCTCTTCAACAACGACAGCCGTCAAGGTCTCGTGGTAGGTTCTATCACACACGACATGTGGAAGACCGGTATCAACATGACTACTCAGAGCGAAAACCGCCTTACATCGATAAGCATCTGCAATGGCGATATTAGCAAGGCCGGAACACGCGACGACGAGCCTCACGGCACTGTACGTGGCAACGAAGTCAATTCATCGAAAGTGATGATAGGCTACTTTACCGACTGGCGTCGTGGTATGGAGACATACGCCGACCTCTGCGAACTTGTACATCCCCGCCTACCCTTCTGGGGCGCAAAACCCTTTGGTTGGAACAGCTGGGGTGTGATACAAGAAAAAATCACCCGTAAGCAAGCCACCGATGTATCTGATTTCTTTGCCGACAGCTTGCAGTCGGTAGGTTTCCACACCGAGGATAGCGTAGTATATATCGGACTTGACTCTTATTGGGACAACTTTGCCATACGCGACCATGGTGCGTTTGTGCGTCGTTGCCGCGAAAACGGACAAAAGGCCGGTATCTACTGGACACCTTTTGTCGATTGGGGCAACTGGGCCGATGGCACACTGCCCGATGGCTCAAAACACGCCGATGCCTGGTTGCGCGACAGCAAAGGCAACCCTCTCAAACGCACCGGTGCTACCGCATTCGACCCCACTCACCCCGGAACCCAAGCTCGTATGAAAAAGCAACTCGAGCAATTTATCGACTGGGGATATGAGTACATCAAACTCGACTTTATGATTCACGGTATACTCGAGGGTGTGCATTACGACAAGAACGTATACACCGGAGTACAAGCCTACAACGTGGGCATGGAATATTTGAAAGAGCTTATCGGCGACAAGATGTTTATCAACCTCTCTATCGCACCACTCTTCCCTGCACACTATGCCCACAGCCGCCGCATTGCTTGCGACGCCTACGCTTCGTTGGGCAATAGCGAATATACACTCAACTCAACAGCATATAGCTGGTGGCTCGACCGTTGCTATACCTACAACGATGCCGACAACGTAGTCATGAAGGGCGAGAACGAATCGACCAATCGTGTACGCTTCACTTCGTCTTACATCACCGGTATTGTTATCCTGGGCGATGAATTTACCGATGCCGGCGATGCCGGTGCCAAGGAACGTGCACACCGCTTGGCAGGTAACAACGAGATGGTACAAATGGCCTATCAAACCAAGGCTTTCTACCCCTTAGATGCTATAGAGGGCGATAATGCACCCACATTCTACATGTACACCGTAGAAGATACTACTTACGTGGCAGGACTCAACTTTACAAGCAAGCGCATCAAGACCAACCTCGACTTTGACCGTGTAGGGCTTACCACCGGCACAGAGTATGTTGTGCGTGAGTTGTGGACCGGCGACGAAGTATTGGCATCGGCTACATACGAGATTATTGTACCTCGCGCGGATGCTGTAGTGTATAAGATATACCCTAAACCTGACGATAGCAGCACCAAGATATTACCCTACAACGCTACTCGTTGCTACTACGATGCCTACATGGGCGAAGTGCGCACCAAGAGCACTACACACATGATTGAGAGCTACATATATACTATTGGTGGCTCGTGCATAATAAGCAAGCAAGGCGCTCACGATGCTGTAGATGTAAATACACTCCCTGCAGGAGCATACCTCTATCGAGGACTCGATGCCGAGGGCAACAGCGTTACATGTAAATTTCAAAGATAAAGACTAAATACTATAAACCTATTAAAAAATTAATTATGAAAAAAACCACAATTTTGGCTGTGATTGCAAGTTTATTTGCAGGTACAGCGATAGCCCAAACAACCATTCCGGCTTGGGATTATCCCAACGTACAATTAAAGTGGGAATGGACTCAAGGTGGTTCAGGTCAATTTGGTGACTTCAACAATGATGACAACCTCGACCTCCTCCTTGCCAACCAAGACAAAACTGTCCTCTATGAGTACAACAACGCATGGTATGGTAACAGAATCTTCGAAAGCCTCAATGACCTCCGTTATGGTGGTATTCAATGGCTCGACTACAACAACGATGGTTTCCTTGATTTCGTAATGGTAGCTTGCACCAACAAAGACAATGCTAAAGGAACAAGCACTGTAAGCCTTTACAAAAACCTTAGCGGTACAGGTTTTGAAAAAGACGAAGCCAACTCGACTGTATTGGCTGCTGCTAAAGTTTACATCCCCGTGGGTGGTTCTATCCAACCCGGTCGCGTAGCATGTGGTGACTTCAACAACGACGGTTGGGTTGACATGGTATTCAGCGGCGAGCCTGCCGACGGTTACGACCACTGGCGCTTGACCAAGTTGTTCTGGAACAACCAAGGCACATTCGAAGCCGACACTGCAAGCATCGAGCAAGTAAACAACAACGGTACTTATGTTGCCGACTTCGACAACGACGGCTTCATGGACTTCATCGCAGGCGGTTACTGCGACGCTGCAGGCAAACAAGTTGTAAATGTATTCTTCAGCAATGGCGACAAGACCTTTACTAAGGTTCAAGCAGAGCACGGATGTCAAGATGGTAACCTCATGGTAATGGATGCTGACAACGACGGTAATCAAGACATCTTCGTGTCAGGCTACGGTACTGACCACGGCATCTTCATGCTCAAGAACAATGGCGACCGTACATTCACATTCAAGTCTAACAGCGAAATAGGTCTCCCCGATAACGGCGATGGCGCTTGGGGTTGGGCTTCTTGCCGTGCATACATGGTAGCCGGCGACTTGAACAACGATGGTTACAACGACATTGTTACCCAATGTGCATGGGACGGATCAAACAAATATACTTACATCCTGCTCAACAACGGTGATTGTACATTTACTCGCGACGATAGCCACGCAAACATCTCTGTTCGCGATGGTGGTGTAAGCATCTTCGACTTCAACCACGATGGCAAACTCGACGTTCACGCCTACGGTTGGGGTGACGACAATACTAACAGCCCCTATGGTGAGGCCAACAACTGGTATAACAACGTCATGGTAAACTCTACTCAAGCTACTGCATACTCAGCACCCACTGTTCCCGCTAATGCAACATTTGAGCAAGTAGAAGGTGATGTTGTACTTACATGGGAAGCTTCTACAGATGCTATCACCGGTGAAAAGGGTATTCGCTACAACGTTTATGCCAAGAACAAAACTACCGGTACTATCGTAACTGTTGCTCCCGCCAATATCGAGACCGGTTATCTCAAGTTTACCAACCATGGTTCATTCCTCAATGGTACACAATATATCTTCAAGGGTATGAATGCCGATGAGTATGAATTTGGTGTACAAGCTATCAACAATGGTAATGTTGCAAGTGCATTTGCTGCTTGTTATCCTGCCGTAGCTGAATTTGTTCCCACTTGGACATATCCCCACACACAACTTTGGTATGAGTGGACTCAAGGTGGTTCAGGTCAATTTGGCGACTTCAACAACGATGGCAACCTTGACCTCCTCCTTGCCAGCCAAGACAAAACAGTCCTCTATGAGTATAACGACGCATGGTATGGTAACAAAATCTTCGATGGCCTCAACGACCTCCGCTACGGTGGCGTACAATGGCTTGACTACAACAACGATGGTTACCTTGATTTTGTAATGGTAGCTTGCACCAACAAAGACAATGCTAAAGGCACAAGCACTGTAAGCCTTTACAAAAACCTCAACGGCACCGGCTTTGAAAAAGACGAAGCCAACTCGGCTGTATTGGCAGCTGCTAAAGTTTACATCCCCGTAGGTGGATCGGTTCAACCCGGTCGCGTAGCATGTGGCGACTTCAACAACGACGGTTGGGTTGATATGGTATTCAGTGGCGAACCCGCTGATGGTTATGACCACTGGCGCTTGACCAAGTTGTTCTGGAACAACCAAGGTACATTCGTGGCCGACACTACTCCCATCGAGCAAGTAAACAACAATGGTACTTATGTAGCAGACCTCGACAACGATGGCTTCATGGACTTCATCGCAGGTGGTTACTCTGACAGCGTAGGCAAACAAGTGGTTAATGTATTCTTCAGCAACGGCGACAAGACCTTCACAATGGTAACTCTTGAGCACGGATGTCAAGATGGTAACCTCTTGGTAATGGATGCCGACAACGATGGCAACCAAGATATCTTTGTATCGGGCTACGGTACTGACAACGGCATCTTCATGCACAAGAACAATGGCGACCGTACATTTACATTCAAATCAAATAGCGAAATAGGTCTTTCTGATAGTGGCGATGGCGCTTGGGGTTGGGCTTCTTGCCGTGCATACATGGTAGCCGGCGACTTGAACAACGATGGTTACAACGATATCGTTACTCACTGCCAATGGGATGGTTCTAACAAATATACCAACATTGTACTCAACAATGGCGATGGTACATTTACATATGACGCCAGCCACTCAGGTGCCGCAGTACGTGAGGGTGGTGTAAGCATCTTCGACTTCAACCACGATGGTCGCCTCGACGTTCATGTATATGGTTGGGGTGATGACACTACACAACACCCCAAAGGCGAAGGTTGGAACTGGTTCAACATCATCATGCAAAACGATACTTACGTACGTCCCTACACAGCTCCTCACATGACAGAAGCATTCTATGCACAACACGAGAAGGACGTGATACTTACCTGGACTCCCGCTTATGACGCTATCTCTGGCGATGCCGGTATCCGCTACAACGTATATGCTAAGAATATTCTCAGCGGTGAGATTATCACTGTTGCTCCTGCCAACATTGAAACCGGTTACCTCAAGTTTACTAACCATGGCTCATTTATCAACGGTACATCATACACATTCAAGGGTATGAATGCCAACGACTATGAGTTCGGTGTGCAAGCTATCAACAATGGTAACGTAGCAAGTGCATTCACTACATGTACACTCAACCCCTTGAGCAGTGTTGAGGAAATTGAGAATGCAGCTACAGTTCGTGTATATGCATTCGATGGCAACATCTATGTTGTAAACGATGGCGATGCTACAAACTATGCTATCTACGCTATCAACGGTGTACAAGTTGCAGCAGGCAACATTGCTGCTAACGCTACTGCAACTGCAAATACTCTCCAAGGTATCTACATCGTTAAAGTAGGCACTCAAGTTGTTAAGGTAGTTCTCTAATACATTACAAGCTATAGAGAGGTGTCATATAGTGACACCTCTCTTTTCTCTCTTAAAGACTCAGAATATGCAACTCGAAAGCCGTATATGGGATGCCTCACATGAGGATATATTACTCTTTCGCCTCACTGCATCCGATGGTGCATACATCGAAGTGAGCAACTACGGAGCTACATGGGTGTCGGCGTATATGCCCGATGCACAAGGTCGATATGCCGATGTTTTGTTGGGCTACAACACACTGCAAGGCTACCTCGACGATACGAGTTACATAGGCAGCACGGTAGGCCGATATGCCAATCGTCTGCGCAATGCCGCCATAGAGATTGACGGTACAACATATCCCCTCGAAGCCAATGATGGCACAAATACCAATCATGGCGGAGTAGACGGATGGCATCGTTGCGTGTGGCAATGGTGCGAAATACCCGGTGGTGTGCGATTTATGCTCACTTCACCACATTTACAAGGTGGATTTCCCGGTCGTGTAGAGGCTATCGTTGAATATACCATGACTGACGACCATCAAGTAACCATACGTCATAGGGCAACGACCGATGCCCCTACACACGTCAACATGACTTGCCATGCCTATTTCAACCTATCGGGCAAGGCACAATCGGTCGATAATCATCTTATACAAATCTTTTCAGACAGAATACTCGATACCACAGCAGCCTTTATTCCCACCGGTATGGTTGTTGCGGTACAAGATACACCCTTTGATTTCACTACGCCACACACCATAGGCGAGCGTCGCATGCTCGACAACGAGCAGCTCAAGTGGAACAGAGGATACAACCATTGTTATCCATTGGGACAACCGGGCGAGTGTCACCAGGCAGCCCTTGTTGTCGAGGAGAGCACCGGACGACGCATGCTCGTAGAGACAACACTCCCGGCAGTACTATTCTACTCAGCCGGATACCTACAAAGCGACTCAGAAGGTAAATGCGGTGTGCCTCATGCCCCCACAACAGGTTTTTGCCTCGAGACACAGTTTTATCCCGACACACCCTCTCACCAGCATTTCCCCTCAACACTATTGCGTGAGGGCGATACATACGATTATACTACTCGTTTCAGTTTTGATACAATATAAGCTATGGACTACATCAAGAATACCATTATCCTTTTCTTGCTCAGCGTGTCACTATCGGCAGTGGCACAAGAAATGAGTGTATATAACACTACAGCAGGCAACCTCTCATCGGTTATCGCAACAAATGATATTGACGCACTACGCGAGGTGAAACTGACAGGAAGTGTCAATGCAGCCGACTT
>JAEIGA010012057.1_pt1 | contig 13114 bp, 9 predicted proteins | sample 9270691 | NCBI WGS metagenome assembly JAEIGA01 (sample SAMN17057246, study PRJNA624740) | gut metagenome | biome: biome; isolation source: fecal sample | host: Bos grunniens | place: China: Xizang | collected 2019 | reverse complement strand
CACGGTAATTCTGGTCTAATTGGCTGATATTCAGCTCTTTGGGTGCCACGGTGGTTCCGTGCACCCACATGGCGTTTTTCTGTCTGATCTCCAGGATGACATATATGACTCCTGTGACCAAGGTAAATATTTCTAGGATAGATTTCTCCACTTCGTTCGAAATGACAGGTTAGAGAACCTCGATGAGCTCAACAACGAACTTGAGGCATAGTATGAAGGAATTGCTCCTGGTGCTCAGGGATTATAAAAAAAAGAAAAAACTTTAAAATTTAGAAAAAGTTGCAGGGTACGGGGCTTGACCTTGATTCTGTCGTAAACGCTTTCCGGTGCGCCGTTACGCCATATCTTGAAGTTCACATTAGTCAGTTGATGCTCAAACTGAAACTTCACGCTGCTTGGGGAAGGGATTCCGGCTACTGTTCTTTCACTCTTTGTTGCTGTAAGGAGTTCCTGATCGGCATTTTCAGGAGTAGTGAAAGTCACTCTATAAGAAAATGCACCATCGCCATCTACAGAAGAAGCATTGGTGACGGGAGAATCGGGATTCCCAGAATATGGCCACACAGCGAAGAAATGATACTCCCTGTCATCCACCCAGTAGCGTGTGTTTTCATAGGTCCAATCAGCGTCTGGACCTGACCTCTGGACAAATTCATTGTCAAGGAGCATGATGTAGTCAAGATAACCGGGGTCTCCCTCGGTACCAAGATTCATCTGAGCAAACACGCCCATGCTTAAAATCTCGTCAGCGCTGCTTACGACAGCCTTTGTCTGAACATTATCAAAAACGATAGGATCTTCGTCAGAGTTTCCGCTGACAAGATCCACTTTGCTACAACCGACGACTGCAGCACATAAGCATATATATGTGAACGCTTTTTTCATTTTAAAAAATCATGATGGTCGTAGGGGGCCAACCTCCTAGGGCCTGTGTAACAGTTTAAGGTTTATAGTTTATAGTTTTAGGTTACGTGAGCGATATTATTCTGCTACTTTATACTCCTTTTTCACTTCGTAGAATTGCCAAGTGCTATTGCCGTTATTACCACTACTCATCGATACACTACTATTATCTGTCTGTTTAAGGTAGTAGTAGGTGGTGCCACCAAACAACGTCCACCTGCTATCCGATATTGTAAAGTTACTACCGCTATTACTAATAGTATAACTTGTACCACTATTATTGAACAACACATTACCATCATATCCATTGAAGTACTGATTCTTGGCAACACTCTTAATCATGCCACCCACGATAACGACATAGTTGTCGGTACCTACAGCAGACTTTTCTTCCGCTGCCACATTATTGCCCGATGTTGTCAGATATGTATCGTAGTTTGTATTTTTCATTACATACATAGTGTTACCACCCTTATCGAGCGAAGCAGCTGGCGTATTGCTAACTGTATAAGCAATTTCCATCTCAAAGTTGTTGTCGGGATTCCAATCTCTGCGGGCACAGCGCACTCGGTGGGACTCTGTACGATGATGATAACCATGCTCTCCTTTTTCATTCATCTGATACATTTTATCAAATGTGTGACCCACATGTACATGATATCTATAACCTGTTTGTTCACCATCTTTTTTCTCATTATAGTGGGTGTCTTCTAGCCATGTCTCAGGACTTGTATCGCCATTCCATCTATACCAAGCATACATATTAGTGAAATAAGCATTGTCCAAAAGTAGCTCATTTTCACAACCAGAGTTTATATGAGCATCAGTTGGGATTTTGTTCAGTCCACTTAATGCATATTCATATACATCATTACCCTTAGCAACAACCTTTGTAGCACGTGCATATTGTTTATTATCTTCGTACGCGACGAACGCATAAGCATCACTAACACTACTATTTTTATCTCTACCTGTAGCATACTGATAGTAGTATGCATCTCTAATATAGGCTGGTTGCGATGTCCAATAGTAGTTATCCTGGAACTCCTCGAAAGATGCATAGGCTGGTACGATAAAATCCTCTAACTCATTTGCAGAAGGTAAATACCATTCAACTTTCACAACATTACCGTTAGCATCTCTCTTATTACGATTATAGCAATACTCCACAGCACCTTTTGGCTGATCTGCCATTGTAAGTACGTTTACTTTTTTATTGACATCAGTGTTATTCTTGGTTGCATCAAAAATTTCTTGCGTGAAATGTTGTCCCGCGAAACCGTGAACCGTAACGCCATCACGAACAAATGCATCATACTTTGCTATATAGAAGTCGTATTTCAGAAGTGGGTTATTTGCAACATAATTATTCCAGTCTGTATTATCTTCATCAATATAGAAAGAATTATGCTCATTTGACAACTGCACGCCTTCCAATCCCCAAGGCATACCCTCTTCTTTGGTTTGGCCATAAGAGTCCTCAGCATCGTAGTTGTAGAGATACTCCTCGTACTGCTCGATGTAGTAGTCGCGCCCACTATCTGCACCTGTTACCTTATGCATGCCATGCTGCACAATAGTAAAGTCCTTCTCCACACCCTGATAGCTAACACGAACTATAGCAGCACGCGATGTAGTCGTAGTATTCTCATCAACATATATCCACAAAGTCTGGTTAGCAGCAGAAAGGTTAGAGAGAGTAATGCTTGTACCTTCTGCAAGTGTATTAGTAACAAGGTCGACAGTGAAATACTTACGTTTACCCGCTGAAACACCAGAGGTAATATGGTTGTTCGTATTACCGCTTGCCTCCAGGCGAATCCACCCTGGGACATCATTAGCTGTGCCGTCCTGGTTAAGAATCTGCACAGTTGCGGATGTACCAGTTGGGATATCCTCTCCCACAAGGCGCAAACGCAAAGGACGCACCTCGAAGTGGGCATCGAGCAAAGACTCGCGGCGCAAGTTGATAACAAGTGGAGTAGAGCGTTCTACATTCACACGCCAATCGATGGAGATAGCACCCGGATTAACTGCCTGGTCATCCGAAGCAGAGATACCGCGTATGGTTACGCTATTATCGTAGTGCGTATTGCGGATAACATCGAAGTTGTTGTAGTTGTTACCACCCAAATAGATGTTGTAGCTAACATCATAGGCATTCTCCTGGTGGTCGGTGTACTTACCAGTGATGGTCACATAGGTAGCTTTCTGATTTTCATCTGGCAGCAAATTCTTATAGCGCTGGCGATACTTCTCTTTCTCTTCGGTGGAAGCATTCTTAAGCTCATCGGGCAATGCTTCGTCGATGCTCCTTGAGGGGACGAGATAGCGCTCAGGTAGGTAGAAGTAGAACTCAGCCGTAGTAGCACCCTGGGCATAGTTTCCCATGCTGACATCGCCCGATGTGTCGATAACGTCGTTATCAATATTGGTCGATGAGTTGGAATCTACTGTCCTCGCGATATTATTGACCGCATAGCTGGTCAGATCGAATCGAGGGGCCTTGTTACCTACAATCTCCTGGTCCGGCTTCACGCTGATGGTGAAGGAGAACTTGGCATACAGTGACTTTAAAGGGATCTCAAGATTGTCTGTCGGCGCGCCACCAACCAAAGGAAGGCCATCGATATTGTAGTCATCTGCAGTTGGCTTAAGGATGAGAGTCTTACCATCACTGGCGATGCCATCAATATTGGCAGTATTACCCATCGAGCCCACCATAGGGAAGCCATTTGCTGGAATATCTGCTACATTTTTACTAGTTTCTGCTGCACACTTGGTAAAGTAGTCCAACGACTTGCCCACACCATCTCCGCTGGCCTGAGGGAAGCCCTCAGCATCCTGCATATTTGCGAATATGTACATTGCAAACTGCTTATCAACATAATTGTTGAAGACTGCGTCCTTGCGATCAACGATAAATACGATGCTGCCACCAAGCTGGAAGTCGTAGTACAAGCAGTTGCCGATAGCGCCGTTCTCGATAGGGAACAATGCCAAACCCATAGAGGTGACCTTGGGCTCGTCACCCTCCTTCTTGGAGCGTGTTGCTACATTGATGTCGGAGTACTGAGCAATACGTCCCACGATCTGCAAGTATTGTGACGACTCAGGTGTTGGATCCTGGACAACATCTAACTCAGTGAACGAGCATGCCGATGCTGCGAGAATGGCTATAAATGCTACTAATATGTGTTTCAATCTCATTCGTGTTCCTGTTTACTCAAATTCGTAATCAACCTTTATATCGTCCCACTCGTCTGATGTGATGATACTGATAGAAACTGCTGAAGATGTAAATGTCATCTGCAGGTAGTAACGGCTACCCTCCTTGAGAGGTTGTTTGAACGGAGTATCGATATCCTGAGTAAAGACATCGTCACCATCATCCGGATCTATGAGATATTCTCCATTTGGACGTCTCTTCCTGAAAGAAACAGAAGTCGTCACCTCAAGATCTGGCTTCTCTTGAGGGATAAATATCATTGAACTTCTCAGTGTAGTCGTAATAGGTCGAAGAGTTGCATCTTCATTATAGTTTATGAATACACCTGATTCATCATCTTCGGTAATAATTTGATAATGGGGATTCGTCCCGAGATCAGCTTCAGTACATACAGAAGGGATACGTCTATCCAGATATATCTTAGCCTCCTTATACTGTACATTTTCAAACTGAAGTGCCAGATCTACAATTTCAATAGTAATTCTCTCTGTGATAACTGTATTTTCTGCATCAGGATCATCGTAACTATGCTCGTAGAAGTTCATTGCAACAACGTCAACTGCTGACATACGATGATAGAAATCGAAATACACATATGGGCTACTACTGAGACTCGTGTCTTCAAACATAGCGGTCATAATGTCAATATGAGAGCCCGCATCGTTGAAGTCAGGAGCATAGGTAATATATGGTGTTCCCTCATCATTTGCACCGGATGAGTTTACAGTTTGAGGGTAAAATGCAAAAAATGTATACTTTCCGCCTTCCCACTCTTTTACCGGATCGTATTTATAGGTTCCACTTGAGTGGGTTACATTCTGTGGCGCACTAGCGAACACATTAGGCTTAGCTGTAACACGATATGTGCTCCACTTATTGTTGAAATCGTAGGTGTAACCATACACCGAAAAGTTTCGTCTTAGTGTAGTACCGGTGACTAAAGATGCACGTGTATTGACGCCGGCGTCAAGGTAGATATATGGCTTAGTAGGCACCAGTATTGCCTCATCCTCCGGGGTTTGGTCAGCCTTATTACATCCCAAAATAAGAGCAGTAAACAGTGTAAATATTATATAGTATAATCTTTTCATCATACGGCCAATTATTTGATTATAACTGTTCCTCCCACCTGAGGTGTACCCCATGGATCCACCTTAGTCTGGATGTAATAAACTGTAATATCCGTAACTGAAGACAGCACGACATTATACGTGTAGCGCCTGCTTGGCTCCCATGTAAAGCTCGGCAGGACAGCTTCCAGTTCAGCCGTCTCCCAGTCTGCAGCATTCTGTCGTTTAAGTTCATACTGAATCTTCAGAGATACCGGGCTGCTTTCGTCAAGAGTCTGCGGAATAAGCATCATATCATTGAAAGGATCTGCTGGCTTACTTCCTCCTGGTTCAAGCGTTCCATCCTCCTTAACTGTCACTGCGCCGATATCTTTAGAGCCTCCTTCATATACTTTCTCCAGAGTTAACTTTTCATTGGAGGGTTCCCAGAGATCTGTATTGCTTGTATATGTGCTTGTATATGTTCCGCCTTTTCGGATATTGCTGAGCGTAACCTTTTTGATCCTCATCTGATCATTTTGATGTTTGCCTCCATCACGCCAGATGTTCAAACCGACACTGGTCAGGATATGCTTGAACTTCAGATCGACTGTTCTGGAGTAGTCTTCAACTGATGTATCAGTCATATTAGTCGCCATCATATAATCCACCTTCGAAGGTGTCTCAGACAGGGTGAGATTCAGACTGGAATTGCCTGGATCAAGTTTATAAGCGCTTTCATCATACGGATAAGCGGCCAGGAACGTAAAGACTGATTCATCAATCCAATATCTTAAAGGGGAATACTTCCACGAGCCTGCTGCAGAGTTGTATGTAACTTCTGCATTATTCAGAATGAGTTCATCGGTGACTGTTGCATTGTCAAGAAGAGCCCAGACACCAAAACCATCATCCTGGATTTCATTGAGTGCAGCTTTTGTGGAGACATTGCTGAATTCAATGGCAGGCAGGGTCTCTGTCATAGGGGCGTCTATTTCTATAGTCTTGCAAGAGCAAACCATAAATATCGCCGTGATGGTTGCAATAAAATATTTTAATATATTAACTGTCATCGTTATTGATTATTGGAAGCCACACAGGGACATTCAACCCTCTGTGGCCTGTATAAAGCAGATTAAAAAGGTAATAGAACCTACAGTATATACTCAATTATGAGATAATCTGACTATAATCACCCCATGCTCCAAGACCTGTTTCAGTCACAGTGAAGTTAATCTGGCCACCAGCCTCAAGCTGAACATTAAGGTTGTATGAATGGCCCTTTACAAGAGTAGTTGCAACTGTCTTGCTTACAGTATCAGTGTAGATAGTTGTTCCGTTGAGTTTCAACTCATATGTAAATCCAAGAGTCATTGGTGCACCTGGGATAAGTACCTGAGTGCCAGCTTCAGTTGGAGTTGTGCTATATGCAAGAGAAGCAATTGCTGTATATGGAAGAGCAGCTGTGCCCTCACCTTCGCGTACCCAAGGAGTCGCACTTGCAATTGTATAAACACCCTTATTCCAAGTTGTGAGAGTTACATTTGAGATTGCGTAAGTGTAATCATCCTCCTCGATCTGATTCTCGAAAGAAACCATTACACGAGCAAGAAGGTGCTCAAGGGTGAAAGAGACGACACCTGTACCAGTTACAACATTACCTGTAGGTACGCATGACGCATCTGTAGTTGCAGCGGCTGTACCATAAACGAGGTCAGCAGGATTTGCACCGTTAAGAGTGTAAGAAATCTTAGTAGGGATACCATTCACGCAGTCAGTACCTGTGCCATTTGCAATTGCTGCAAAATTGAATGTACTTGACGGAGTCCAATAACGAGTTACAGAGCATGTCCATGCCGTTCCAAGAGCCTTACTATCGCGATTCACTGTAGCTCCCTCTGTTCCGTACAGTGCAACATTTGCAACATTCCCCCATACTGTGAAACCAGTAAGATCGTTTGCAGTCTCATAGATTGCTTTTGTTGAATGATCTACAAACACATCACCGAATGCGATTGCATCTCCCTGAGGAGTCTCGATAGCAGCCTCCTTGCTACATGCAGCAAGAGCAACTACAGCCGTGAGTGAGATAAAAATTTTCTTCATATTAATAATATTTACTTAATTACCGTATTAGAATCACCATCACCGTCAGTCCACTCAGGCAATGTTGACGCTGTGAACTTGATCTCATTGCCAATGCTGAGCTCAACAATGAAGTTGTATGCTGTAGCCCTGGCAAGTGTTACAACGTTCGTGAATGTCTTTGTAACTTCAGCAACTTTTGTCCAAGTTGTTCCATTATCTGAAACTTCAATATCTGCCTCGATTGATACTCCGACTGAGGAACCCGGGATAAGAAGTACCTCCTGAGAATGGTACTGGGTAGCAGCACTGTTGATAGTAAGCTTCTCAAGAGCAAAGTCTCTCACTGCTTGGTTCAGTTGCCACTTATCAGTATTGACATCATAAAGGGCACTTTCATATACATTCGTCAACTTAGCAGAGGTGAGAACAAAACGGTAGTTTGTTGCAGCAGCAGAAGTTGTGTTTTTTACGGCAAAGTTAATCTTTGACAGGAGGTGAGTGTAGTTGAAGGCTACGATACCCTGTGATGCTGTTGCAGCATCGATTGTTACGACATCACACAGCAGGTCTGTAGCTCCATCTGCTGTGTACATAATTGTTGCAGGAAGGTATGCATAATCAAATACGATAGTTGTAACGTCAGCCTTGTTTCCATCCACAACACCTACAAATTTATACCGAGCACCCGGAATCCAATAATGTTTTGTGCCTGTAAGAGTCCAAGCTGCACCATAACCGGCATCACCCTTAGTTACAGTGTTGCCGTTGAATATATTTACATCATTTACTGCGCCATAAACATTAAACTGTTCAAGAGCAACACCTTTACCATCTGTTGTGTTGTATGATGGGTCAGTTGCCGCATCTGCCTTTGTTGAGTTATCGACGAATACCTGACCGAAAACTATCTCATTACGCGCAACATCCACGGTTGTCTCCATTGAGCAACCAGCAACTGCAGCAAATGCCATAACGGCAAGAATAATCTTTTTCAAATCTGTTAAATTTTATTGTTTCCTGGTGACCACAAGGGGACATTCAACCCCTTGTGACCTATAATTTACTAAAGAGCTACATTTGATCCACCTGCTGCAGGAGTCCATGTAGGGTTCTGAGTTACAGTGAACTGGATAAGCTCGCCAACTGAGAGGCTAAGATTGAAGTCGTATGCATGACCTGGAAGGAGTTTCTCTTTAACTGTGAATGTCTTATTCTCCGTGCTAAGCTTAACATCAGCAGCGTCACCGTTTGCGTTCCAAAGCTCAACAGTGAATGTCACGGTCAGATCCTCTGTGTTAGGAATAAGAAGTCTCTGATACTCGCAAGTCTTGCCATCGGTATTTGCCTTTCTTACATCCTCAATATTGCCGAATGCAGTATTAGCCTTATCACCAGTACCTGCCCAAGTCGCGCCTGCTATAGTATATGTACCATTCACATAGTTGTTGATGTTGATGTTCTTTACACTATAATAGTAGTCACCGTCAGTTGTAGATTTCACAGTAAACTGAGCCTTTGCAAGAAGGTGATTGAATACGAGGTTTACTGGGCCGTTGCCAGAAGCAAGAGCAGTGATTTCATCTGGTCTTACATAGAGAAGATCCTTCTGAACATTATCAGCTACCTCTGTATTGCATGTAATAGTCAAAGGCATACCATTAGCGTCAACAGTAGCTACAGTTCCATCTGCCACTGCCGCAAAGTTGTACTTTGCACCGTCAATCCAATACTGATCAACCGGACAAGTCCAAACAGCATTACCAACTGATCCTGTAACCTGACAACCATTATAAATGTTAATAGTGCCAGTTGTACCTGTTACTGTACCATAGAGATTAAATGCTGTAAGAGCCTTATCACCGCTATATGTCTTATCTGTCGCCTTTGTTGCATTGTCAATGAAAGGGTTCGCAAAAGCGATAACTTCTCCCTCTGGAGCACTGATTACTTCAGCCTTGTTGCAAGCTGCAAGAGCTGCAAGAGCTGCAAATGCAAGAAATATCTTTTTCATAATATCTACTATTCTATTAAGAATTAAAGATTATTATTGTAGTTTGAATGAGTCTCATCCCATTCTGTTACAGTAGTTACTGTGAATTCGATCTTGTCACCAGGGTTACTCTTTGCGAGGATGAAGTTGTATACCTTACCAGCCTCGAGAGTCTTAGTGATGCTTGTTGAATAGTTCTCAACATCAATAACTGAATGGTTCAAAAGTGTCTCGATTGTGCAAGTGATTTTCAATGCTGCGTTTGTCTGAGGAATCATCAAACGTGAATCAAGAGAAGTAGACTGGTCTGTAGCACCAATTGCTCCGATTTCTGTAGCCTCACCTACGTTTGCAGAAGCTGTATCAAAAACTTTTGTGATATTACCGAACTCTACATCATATGTAGCAGTTGGAGCACCCCATACGCCAGCTACTGTTCCAGTTGCAACCTTCGCAGCATCGTTGATCTGGATGTCAGTTATGCGGTAAGTATAAATGTTAGCTGTGCTGTTTGTTGTCATAGTGTTCTGGAATGTGAAGAACACCTTAGAAAGCAGGTGATTGAAAGTGAAAGGAACAGTTGTAACGCTTGTACCCTTAGTGTATACACCAAAAGCATTAGCTGCATAAAGGATGTCCTTCTGCGCTGATATATCACACTCGATCTTAGAAGGGACCCCATTTACCAATGTCACATCAGTAGAAGCAACATTCACAAGAGCTGCAAAGTTGTAAGTATTGCCGTTTACCCAATACTGAGTATAATCGTCTGAATACTTCCATGTACCATTCTTCTCAACAGTTACATGGTTGAAGATTGGAACGAGGACAGCACCTGTCTCATTACCCTGAGTTGTACCATAAACCTGGAATTTATCGATTGATGTAGATGTGATAGTGAATGCGTCATTTGACTTTGTTGCATTATCAACAAATGCATTGTCAAATGCGATAGCTTCCTGATCAACTGTTACTACCTCCTCCTTTGCGCAAGCTACGAGAGCAACAGCTGCAAGGATTGTAAAAAGTGTCTTTTTCATATTTGTTTCGTTCTATATATTACATATTAAGTCCTGGGGCATAGCCTGTGTGTGACTTGTCCCAGTCAGTTACAGTAAGAACATCAAACTGGATTGGCTCGCCTGGGTTGCCGAGGCTGATTACGAAGTTGTATGCCTTTGCTGCGTCGAGAGTTACATCAGCAGTAAGGGTCTTATCCTGTGCATCGATGAGAACGCCATCCTTGTAAAGACCATAAGAGAATGAAATTTTCAAAGTCTGAGTACCTGGGATAAGAAGGCGATCGAAGTTAGACTCTGCAGATTTGTTGTACTTGATGTCAGCAACTGTAGCATCAGCCTCAACAGCCTTACCCTCAACAGTTACATCACCGAATGAGAGGCTATATGTAGCTGGAGTAGCAGCTGCTGCCCATGTACCTGTTGCACCGTTAGTGATAGTATAAACACCGTTCTTTGCAAGGTCGTTGAGAGCAATAGCACTAACCTTATAGCTGTAACCGTTGTCTGTTGTGATTGTGTTCTTTACTGTGAACTTAGCCTTTGAAAGGATATGAGTAAAAGTAAATGAAATTGGATCTGGAGCTACGCCATTTGCGGGAAGCGTAAAATTAGTAATATTATACTCGGCTGTAAGGATATCTCTCTGCTTTGATGCATCAAGGACATTGATCTTCGTAGCCATATATTTATCTGACTCAAGCGCAACTACTGATGTTGCTCCGGCAATATTTCCGTCTGCAATAGCTCGGAACTGATAGTTGTTACCAGGAATCCAATACTGGGTATTTAGGCTATTGTAACTCCAGTTTGTACCCTGGCCAAGTGATGCGCCCTTTACAACTCTTTCTGCATTGAAGATGTTTGCTGTTCCTTCTCCAGCAGCACCTCCTGTAATGGTTCCATAAACCTGGAACTCTGTAAGATTGTCTGTGTTGTAACTTCCGTCATAGGCGGCACGAGTCGCATTGTCAACAAATGAGCTGTTGAAAGTGATAGCGTCTTTCTGATCGCTTACTACCATCTCTTTTGTGCAGGCTGCCACTGCTGCGAGGGCGAGGGCTGCGATGAAAATCTTTTTCATGATGTTTATAATTTAATTTATTTATTATTCAGTTTACTCCAATCATTTTATAAAATGCTGATTGTGAGATTGGTACCCACCAGCCCGGTCAGGGGCTGATGGATAGTGTGTATTACTGGTTATTGAATACGAGCTTTGAAAGGTCGCCTTCTACGATACCAAGAGCCTCGATATTCTGTGCTGTGATAGCAGCGCCGTCATACTTGCAGTCCTGGAGAGTAAGTGTACCATTGAGAGCTGTGAGGTCGATTGTGCAACCCTTCTCAAATGTACAGCCTGTGAGAACTGTTGAAGTATAAGGCTTGAAGTTAGAATAATCGCCAGCAAGGAAATCTACCTTTGTGAAAGATGCTGAAGTAGATTCACCATATGATACCCATCCCTGAAGAGTCGAGTTCTTAACCTCGAGAGTAACAGCCTCAGTTGTGCCAACGTTGATTGCATAAGTAACATCCTTAACAGTAACGCCGTCGAGAACGTAAGCACCACCATCCTGGATGTAGAATGCGCGGAGACCCTTGTCGTCAGCTGTCTTGTAGTCTACACCACCTGTAACTGTGAGGTTGCTGATAACAGCGCCGTCGATAGGACGGATGATACCGTTGTCCTTGCGATCGTCAGCTACGGTAACATTTGCACCACCACCGTTGATGTTGCCAGTTACGTTGAATGCACCCTGCATAAGATCAAGGTTGATATTGTAACCCTCTACGAATGAGCAGTTGTTAAGAAGAGTCTTGCCCTGTGGACGGAGAGTTGCGTACTCACCAGCTGTGAAGGCAACGTTCTCGAAAGTAGCGGTTGTTGATGTGCCGTATGAAGTCCAACCCTCAAGAGTTGAATTAGTTACGTTGAGAGCTACAGGCTCTGTAGTGGTAATGTTGAGGGCATAAGTCGCGTCGTTTACAGTCACACCGTCGATAGTGTAGTTACCACCCTTTGTTGCATAGATGGCACGCATACCGCGCTCAGTACCGTTGTCGTTCCACTTCTTGTTACCACCATCAAGAGTGACGTTCTTGATTGTAGCAGCGCCTGCTGGGCGAAGAAGAGCGTTGTCAACGAGCTCGTTCTCGATGCCGGCATAAAGAGTCTTGCCATTACCGTCGAATGTTCCGAGAACCTCTACACCCTGGTTTGAAACAGCGTCATCGTTCAAAGTAAGGGTTGCGCCAGCAGCAACTGTAGTCTGCTCGAGCGGAGCAACGTAACCAGTCTTGATGTCACCACCTTCATAACCGTTACCGTCTTCCCACTCCTTAACCTCAGTTACGTCGAATGTGATAGGATAGAGCTTTGTGCCCTCTGGAGTGACGTTATCAGAGCTGATGTTAGCGTGGAAGTTGTATGCTCTTCCGATGCGGAGCTCAGCACCATTGATCTCTGTAGTGAGGGTGTTTGAGTAAGCGAGGACGTCACCCATGTGGAGCTTGATGTCGAAAGTCACAAGGTAAGTAGCAGAAGCCTCGCGTGGGAAAGTAAGGCGCTCATACTCACTGGCTACAGTACCACCCATCTTGATTCTTGCCTCCTCCATGTTGCCGAACTCGAGGACTGTTGTACCCTCGTAGTTCTTCCACTGGTTAGTTGACCACCAGTCAGCGAGAGAAAGGTCGATAGACGCAGTCTTTGCAACCTCCATGCGGATGTTCTCGACAGTGATGAATGCGTTGTTGTTGTCAAACTCGTTAGAGAAAGAGAACTTCACCTTTGAAAGGAGGTGGCTGAACTGGAACTTAACCGGATCTGGCT
>JAEIGA010012056.1_pt1 | contig 13114 bp, 24 predicted proteins | sample 9270691 | NCBI WGS metagenome assembly JAEIGA01 (sample SAMN17057246, study PRJNA624740) | gut metagenome | biome: biome; isolation source: fecal sample | host: Bos grunniens | place: China: Xizang | collected 2019 | reverse complement strand
TTTGGTGCAATGTCAAATCAAAAAGTATCTGCTTTAATGAAGAAATTAACTGATGCTGAAAGAGTAGTTAAAACTCCTGACAAGAAAAAATCTTACTTCTCAATCGCTGAATAGTCAGCATATAAAGAAAGAGGAAATCCAAAATACCTTGTAGACGAGGTGTGAGGGAAGTGGTAGAAGATACCAATCGCCCTATATAAAAGGATAAATCACTTAGCACAAGATGCTTGATCCCCAGCCTATATGACTGGGGTTTTTATTTCATTAACCGATTGCCGCAGCAACAAATTTTTAAAAATTTTGGGCAAAACTATTGACAAATAAAAAAATTTATGATATAATATTTATATAAAATAAAAAAAGAAGAAAAAGAAAATAGAGAAAGGTTATGAGGTGGGAATATGAAAGAATATATCGTTAATGGAAATGCTATTGAAGTTATATTAGATGATGGAAGAATGGTAAAGGTTGCTAAAAAATACATTGAAAGAATGGTAACTAATTTAGAAATTGATGAAGAAGAAGCAATTTTAACTTGGCTAGAAGACGAAGAATATTTAATCAATGATGAACAAGAGGAGCTTGTTACTCAAGCAAAAGAGAATAAGTCAATTAAGATAATTGACGCAAAAGCCGAAAAACCTGAAAAGAAAACTCAAAAGGAAAGAACTAGAAAAGAGAACCCAACTAAAGAAATGGTGATTGCGAAAATCGCAGAAATGTTACCAGAATTTGCTACAAATGTAGTAGTTGAGAATAAAGGTAAACTAATTACTTTCACTATTGGTGAAGATGAGTTCAAAATTGATTTAGTTCAAAAGAGAAAACCAAAAGCAAAATAGGAGGAAAAATATGGACGATTGTAGAGTATATAAAGTGTATGTTTACAAAAGCTTAAACCCAATTCCAGAGGTGTTCAAGATAGCTTTTGAAGAAGAAATGACTTTAAAAGAATTAAATGACAGGATTTTAACAGCCTTAGATGGGAATGCAGTTAATTTTACTACTACAAAAGGGGCAAGTAGATTTTACGATAGGTGTTCAATTACTAAAATTAGAGTAAAAGAAATTTAAAATAACGGACTTCGAGATGTGAAAGAAAACTAATCTATATATATTATATCACATTAAGGAGGACAAAATGAGAGAAATAGAATTTCGTGGACTTGTTGCGGACGAACCTAATACTTGAGTATATGGCTACTTAATGCCAGACAACCGTATATATCAAACGGTTGAACCAAAAAGAGGCTGCTGTGGGATTGGAACTTTTTCTGTAGTCCCAGACTCAATTGGACAATATACAGGTTGCTGCGATGTTAATGGAATTAAAATTTATGAAAACGATATAGTTAAAGAAGTATATGGGAGCAGATTTTATCAAGTAATATATGATACGCACGGCTTTGTGTTAAATCCAGTATTTGTAGATAGTCATTTTTATCAATCTTGGATTAATCCAAAGAGACTTGAAGTAATTGGAAACTCATATGTAACAAGAGAAGGAGAGAAGAAAGTATATGAACGAGAACAAACAACAAAAACAACCATTAATGCCTTTAAAAGAATTCGTGAATACATATTCAACATTTTACGATAATGATATAAAGATGATTTTAGCGTGGTCGGTTTATAGTAATAACCAACCTACCCTAATTGCGGCTATAGCGGACCTTGCCGCAATCATGCAAACTCAATTTATGCAAGACAAGAGAAAACATTGGGAGTGGAGTTATTATGCATTCCAGAATATTATCCCTGAAATTACAGAGAAGTCAACTTCTACTGAATGCTTAAATACTATGAGAATGGCGTTTATGGCATATGAGAATGACCCTAAGATGTTTGTTAAAGTAGCAGACGATATAATGAAGAATGAGAATATTACTTGGGAAGGTTTGGAAGCACTTCACCCTGAAATAAAAGAATTCTATGAATTAGGTAAAAAACCTCAAGAGAAAGAAGAGTAGAAATACCGAGGGCTAAGTGGATACTTGGCTCTTTTGTTTGGTTATAATAAGAAGTTCCAATTTTTCCAAATTAGATAAACCTGTCGATAAAACGACTAATAATGGAGATAAATCCACAATTGTGGACAAAATAATCAACTTTTGTGGATAATTTTTTCATATAATATGAAGAAAGGAGTAATATACAGATGACGTTAAAAGAAGTGGCGGAAGCTTTAAATCGTAGTGAGAGAACCATATATAAGAATTTTAAGCGTACGCAAGACTCGTTATTAAAAAAAGGTATTATTCTAACTCGTTGGGGTCCAGATGACTATGAAATAGAATATGAAGAAACAGGAAAATTGTCCTATATGGAAGAAAAACAGCGAAAACAACGAATTGTTAAATTAGAAAAAGAATTAGAAGAATTAAGAGGACAAGGAGAGTAATTATGAATGATACGAAGACTAAATACTATACAGTATACAATATGAAATATGCGATAGAACTAAAGAAAAGGGGACATATAGTGGCGGAAACAGTCCCAAATCCTCAAAAACCTTATTTAATTAGTTGGGTATTTGAGGTTGATGAAACATTCCACCTAGACTTTATGGAGATAAAAGGGGGTGCCCGCAATGAGTAAGTTTTTATATTTAGAGCAATTTATGACGGCTCTTGAAGACTTAGAAGAAGAAGATAAATATAGAGCAACATATGTTTTATGTTATTACGGGCTATATAGAGAATTCCCTGATGAAGCAACTGCCATTGATAAGATGTATGTAAAAGCAAATGCTAAGCTATTTGATGGACAAGATGCATATATTGAAAAACAAACAGAGAGAGGAAAACAAGGCGGAAGACCAACTAAAGTTACAGATGAGATGATTATAGAAGAAATAAAGAAAATGAAAGAAGAAGGATTAGTTATTACTTCAGATGCTCTTGGTAAGAGAGTTGGTATGTCTGCGGCCGCAATAAGAAAAAGAGATCCGTGGAAAGATAAAGACAAGATTATGTTAGGAGAAAAAGATCCAGGTCAAGATGACATAAAAGCAAGCATTTCCGCATTTAACTTTTAGTGTGAAGTGTGAAAAACTGTGAATAATATTTGTGAGAAACTTATTCACAGAACGGTACAGTTAAGAACATTTTTCACAAGGAAAGTGTGAAGTTGTGAAAAAAGGGGTTATTCACAGTCTTGTGAAAAAGTGTGAAGAACAGTTTCTCACAGTTAATAAAATATCAAGAAAATGTGTGAAAAACTTGTGAAATGTGCCTAACTGTGAAAAAGTGTGAAGAACAGTTTATCTCATTGTGATAAAGTGTGAGATTGTGAAAAAGCCTAAATATTAAAAGAGAAATTCACAATTTCACATTCGTGAAAAGGTGAATTATAGGGGCTCACGCCCCATATAATTTTGATTAGGGGTATCTTTAGGCGATATCCCTATTTTTTTTTATGGGGAGATATTGTTTCCCTACTGGATAACTGGGGCGTAGCTCCAGTTAATCCGGGCGTATTTGATTATAATTAAAAAATTTGTTATAATATATATGTAAATAAGGAAAGGCAGTTGATAATAGATGTATGTAAAATATTGGGATAAGAAATATTATTTAAGTAGAGCATATTGGTTAGATTGTGCTGATTGTACTGTATATGAGTTTGTAACAGATGATGGAGATATATATACAGTTGAAGTGAAAGTTAATGAGAGTTTAGCAAGTAAAGAGATGTTAATTATAGATTAAAGAAAGGGAGATGGAAATGAAGAAATATAATTATTATGCATTTGAATATTTAAGTGAGGCGTTAATAAGAAATCCAAGAATGGGAGAAGCAAAGACATATGATGAATATGAAGGCGGAGATACGATAGTAATTGAAAAAGAAGGTAGAGGAATATTCTTAGGTAGAATAATTGGTAAGGCACTAAGTGAAGATGTAGAGGGATATAATATAGTGCAGAAGGTAGATGTTTCCGCATACTTTGATGCTATTGAAAGGGAGAAGAAGAGAGAAGAATTGATGGGGTTAATGGAAGAGAAGTTTAGAGAAATTGATAAATTAAAGAAGTATGAATATTATGCTACTCTTGATAAAGAGTTTGGGAGGTTATATGAGGAGTTCAAAAATATATAAGGCTGCTAGAGAGTATTTGGGGTTAAGAAGAGAGCAAGTTTGTGATATATTAAAAATTGATATGGAGGACATATTAGCCATAGAGGAAGATGGATTAGAACCTTCTCTTGACATGCAGGGACAACTTATGAGGCTATATGGGTTAACAGATATGGATTTTAAAGATATGTTTAAATATACTGAAAGTTTATATGCGGCTGATTTGTCAGTGCGTGATATAAAGAGTGTTGAGGGGATATTTAAGATGGTTGATGAGTTGAAGGCTCTTGACAGGGATTAAAAATTATGATATGATAAGGGGTTAACGATAGGGAAATGTAATAGAGATAGCACATATAGTAAGAGATGGTGTAGTGTGCGTGGCCCGGGACCCGTCCTACTATACTATACATTCCTCCTTATCGTTATCGTCTTTGTCTAAAACTTTTTTTGCAGGGCATAAAGAAACCCTAATAGGCATAAAATGCTAAAATACAGGTCTGACGGAAAATTGTTCGTCAGATTTTTTAGGGGCTTAAATTGGCAATCTTTACTTGACTTCTTTTTTATTTTATGTTATAATTATAATGGGGGAGAATAATAATAAGGCGGCGACTCCCATCCTATTAAGGATCTTCCGCAGGACCCGTCCCGCTTAAGTTGATCTCAATTAAAGATCTGATAGCGGTTTAAAAAAGTCTTTTTTTTATATTATAACATAAATTTTTTATTTTGTCAAGTGGTTCGTCGAAAGTTTTTGTTAACATTTCTGAAGGACGCGGTCGCCTTTAGTTTTGGGAAAAGAATAAAGGACCCCGGTAGGGCCTAGAAGTCTTGAAAAATTTGCATATGGGATGCGGTCGCGGTTAACGAGCTTAGCTCGATCCTTTTCGGGAAATTCCTGGCGCCGCAGGCATGCTAGAAGTCTGAAAAAAATCGCATATAAGGGTTTTTGGAGCGGGAGTCGGGCCCTCTTCGACCGCCCGCGCCCCGCCGGTTGACATGTAAAGTGTAAAGTAAAATATAAAAAAACTTTACACTTTTTGTGTAAAGTTGACACTTTTTTGACACATTTCCGCAATTATTTGACACTTTTTAATGTAAAGTTAACATTTTTGCACGAAAAAAGCGTAAACTTACGCTTTTGGTTTACGTTTTTGTGTCAAGTCTAATTTATATTCGTTGTCTTTATATGTAAATGTTATGATTTTTGCTTTATTTTCTATTGTCAAGTTGTTTACATCTGTTATATCTTCAAGTAATTCAGCAATTACGCCCACAATATACTCTTTTTCAGGTTGAGATTTTTGCGTTCTCTCTCTTTGAGTTTTTTTCTTTGGTGTTTTTTCTACCTTTGCATTTACTACCTTATGAGATTTGTTTTCTTTTGCTTGGTCGCATAATTCTTCTTGGTCTAGGTTTTCCATATAGCCCTCATCTTCTAACCAAGTTAATATAGCATCTTCTTGGTCAATTCCTAGTTTATCTACACACTTATCTATATATCCCTTTGCAACCTTAACTACTTTTCCATTTTCTAGTGTAATTTCTATTGCTTTTCCATTTACAATATAGTTTTTCATATTATATCATCTCCCTTACATAATATATTATAGCATATATAGGACTACTTGTCAATATCTCATTAGTTAATTTCAGGAGAAGTTGCGACTAGGCAACCTCTACTGAAAAGTAAGTTTTTTTCTTGTCTTGAGTTCTAACAATTTTTCCCTCATTTTTTAATTGAGTGAATAGAGCAGATAATTTTTGGTTGCTATATGTTGCTAACTCTTCACTTGCTTTTTGAATTTCAGTAATTGTCATAGGTGTAGCAAGTTCAGTTAATACTGCAACAATTTTATCTTTGATTTCATCATTAATAACTTGGTCTTTTGTTTTTTTGCTAGAACTTGCTTTCTTTGTTAACAAGTTGATTTCATTGTCAATGAACTCGATTAGCATATCGTTATCAGTGATATACTCCTTAATCATAGCGAATTTTTCCTTTTTAGTTAATTTTTTGATTTCTGCCATTATAATCATCTCCCTTTCAATTTGGCATTGTAAGTATCTCTCACTTACATATTAATTATATCATAATCAAAAGTAATTGTCAACACTTTTTTAAACTTTTTTAAAAGTTTTTTTATTTTTAATTTTTAGACTATTTCTTTTTGATTACATATATATTATATAATATATTTTTTAAAAAGTCAATAGTTTTATTTTATTTTTTTAAAAAAGTTTTTTAAATATTATTCCTTTCCTTTTTGATTACATTATAATTATAACAAATTTTTAAAAATAAATCAATAGAAAAATGAAAAGTTAACTAATAAGATACTTGACACACTTGACATCAAAATTGACAGTATTTTACATGTAAAGCCAAATGTAAACCGATCTGCCTAGCAAATGTCAATTTACGTCAACTTTACATTTGACATACACTTTACTTGACAGTTTACATGTCAAGTGTCAAGTTTTGGGACAAAAAAATTTTTAAAAAAATTTAGTTAATTTACTTGACAAAATCCTAAAGGTATGGTATAATAAAAATTTCGCTGCCGAGCGAGCGACAGCGAGCCGCCAACTCACCCTGGTGTATCATAAAATTTTAACAACGCCGCCGGGTGTATCGCCGCACATAAAAAATAAGAGACAGCCTATATAAGGTCTTTGTCTCTTAAAATTTCTATTAGTTTATCTCTTGTTTCTTTATTTTCTAAAATTGCCATTACTTTTCTGTTAACTTGTTTTTCTTTTATTGTTTGCAAAGTATCTTCTAGGCTTACTAAGACTTTTGCATCAGTTGTATAAAAGAAATCTTCATTACGAGGTATTACACAGTTATCTAATAGTTGTCCAAATCTTTGTTCTGGCATTAATTCCCATAATTCCCAAATTCTATGTAAAATTTCTTTTTTTATTTCTTTCATACTATTAACCTCCTATATATAATATTATATCATAGTTAAAGTTTATTGTCAACATTTTTTCTTATTTTTCAAAGCAAATGTTAAACATTTGCTTTGAAATAAGATTTTTTCTTGTCTTGAATTCTTTCAACTTTACCTTCATTTTTTAATTGTGTCATTAAAGCACTTATTTTTTGATTAGATAATTTACCTAATTCTTCATTTGTTTTTTGTAAATCTGTGATAGTGATACTTTCACCGATTTCAATTAGAGCATTTAAGATAACATCTTTAATACCTTCATTTTCAACTTGAGTTTTTGATTTTGTGCTTGAACTTGCTTTTTTTGTTAGTAAGTTAATTTCATTTTGTAAGAACTCAGTTAACATTTTGTTGTCAGTTACATATTCCATAACCATTGCAAATTTTTCTCTCTTTGTTAATTTTTTGTTTTCCATATTTATCAATTTCCTTTCTTTGTAGGGGCTACCTACTTATAAGTGTTTTTCTCACTTACATATTAATTATAACATATTTATTTATTTTTGTCAATATATTATTTTTATTTTTGTAAATTTTTGAAATAGAACTATTGCAATAGATTTTAATTTTATTTAGAGATTTAAAACTCAATTTCTATTTCTTTCTCATTTACATATTAATTATAACATATTTTATTATGTTTTGTCAAGTGTTTTCATAACTTTAATTAAGAAATTTTTTTCTTAATTAAAGTTACTAACTCGTTTACTGATGTTAATTTTTCAACTTCAGTACCTTTGAAACTAGCGTATAATTCAGTATTTTCTTCATCGTAGATACCGAAACCACCATCTTCGTAGAAAGAAATTACCATACACTTTTCGGTTAACACCTTGTATAATTCCTTAAATTCTTTAACCATTATTATCAACTCCTTTTCTCATTTACATATTAATTATAACATACTTTTAATAAAATTGCAAGTCTTTTTTAGATAATTTTTTACATTTTATTAAATAGTTACTACCAGATAACAAGATAATGATACCTTTAAGTAAACTTACTTTACAAACAAAATGTTCGCCTAACCAAGTAGTACACTCAAAATACATCTTATCAACTCCTTTTCTTATTTACATTATAATTATATCAAATTATTAAATTAATGTCAACATTTAGGATAAAAATTTTTTTAAAAAAGTTTTGTTAATTCGCTTGACAAATTCCTGAAGGTATGGTATAATATTTTTCGGCGCCAAGGCGGCCGTTCTCTATTATTATTATATCACATTTCCGCACCTTTGTCAATACCTTTTGATGATTTTTTTACAATTAAAAAGCCAATTCAGTTTGATTAAATTGGCATACTAATTGATAGAAGTTACTTTCTTGAGAACCAAAACATAACTCATTGAATAATTTAGTTGGTATTTCCCAACACCTTCTATAAATATTTTTATTCATTTTTTTATGTTGAGCAAAACATTTAGCCATAATTTTAGCCTCTATTCTAACATCTTCTAATCCAGTATGACTTTCTTTGAAGTCTTTTTGATTAGTTATGTAAGAGTAAACTCTTTCGGCACTTGTTAAGAAGTTCTCTTTTTCATTAACTACTAGTTGCTTTAAAAAAGTTCTTTGAGTGCATAAAACTTGACACGCCATATTCCAAATACAACATATTTGAGTACCAAATGGGAAGAAATATCTCACTTTTGACTTTGTTACATATCTTATAGTTTTATTTAGAGCAGTTAAATCAAAATTAGCATTATAAGCATAAACTTCTTTAATATTATATTTTTCCATAACTTCTCTAATAATTTTTTTAGTTTCTAATAGATACTTTCTTTCTCTTGTACCATTTTCTAAATCTTCATAATATTGAGGAAGTTTTTTAGCATAGTAAGCACTTTTCATTAAGTCTTTTTCATTATCAAATATGTCTCTAATAACAAAACTATAACTTTCGTACTCATTACCTTTTTTATCATAAACTCCAAAACCTAAATCATACACTAAAGCATCTTCAGTTATATTTGCAGTTTCTACATCTAATACTAATACATATTTTTTTCTTTTATCTATTTTCATTTTAATTTCCTTCTTTCCTTCATTTCTATATTAATTATATCAAATTTCTAAACTATTGTCAATACTTTCTAGAGATATTTTTTAAAAAATATCTCTAGCAGTACAGTTTGGTAAGAAAACCTTGAAATCTTCAAAGTCAAATACCATTGTAGAATAGCCTTGAGGATAAAAAGTTTCGCACTTTTCTACCAAGTATTGAGCAACTTTTTTGATACCTTTATAGTCAACTACTCTATAAAAACTATCAGTTTCCTCATCATACTTGTCAAAGTCTAATGCGTAGATAACAATGTTGTTATCTTCTTCCATACCCTCTAACAATTCACTATTCTTTAAAATAAAATTACAAATTTCTTTTTTCATCTTAATTACCTCTTTCTTTATGTATTAATTATATCAAATTACTGACTTAATGTCAATACTTTTTAATCATTTTTTTTAGTTTTTTGCAATTATTATTGCACCAATTACTCCAATTATTAATGGACTAAAAGTTATCACCATACCAATTATTAAACTAAACATTCTAACCATCTCCTTGATTACATTATAATTATATCAAATTTAGAAATTAAAGTCAATACTTTTTCTTTATTTTTTTAATTTTCTTTACAACGCAGCCGCGTGTATCAAAGAGACAAGATTAGACTTGCTCTTGTCTCCTAAAAGCTATAACGCAGCCTGGCGTGTCGTAGTTGACACTTTACATGTAAACCTCTTGACACTTTACATGTCAATTTACATGTCAACCAAGTGTAAACTTTTAGGAAAAAAATTTTTTGTAAAAAAATGCAAAAAACACTTGACAAAACCCGAAAGCTGTGGTATAATAAAATTTCGGGCCCTCTTCGACCGCCCGCGCCGCAGCGACTTTTTAAGAGACAAAATTTTTCTATCTCTGTCTCTTAAATTTTTTAGTCAAATAAAAAATGTATCCTAGAAGATACATTTTTTTAGAGAGAACTCGTAAGAACCTGTTATAAGGTAAACGATTTCTCCGATATTAGAGGTAAAATCTTCCATATCGAAGTAGTTTACTTCTTCTACTCTTGCACCATTAATAGATACAACTCTTACAATCCCTTCTTTATTTTCTTTATATTTAACAATATTCTTTTTCATACTTATCAATTCCTTTCTTTTGTTTTATTTATATATTAATTATACACCTTTTTATTCTTTTTGTCAATGGGTTTTTAGTATTTTTTTAAAATACTATTAAACTTTTCCCATTCTTGAAACTCCAAATTGTTTTCAAGTTCTTCAACTGAAACTTTGGCTTTCTTGCAAATCATTGCCTTTACCCTTTCGTAAAGTGCCATTACATCTACCACATTAGTCCAGTCCATTTTTTCCTTTCTAGCAACTTTAATTAACATTTTATCAAATAATACTTCGTTTAACATTTTAATCATTCCTTCCTTTGTTCATCTTTGTAATTTAATTATACCAAATAATTAATTACTTGTCAATACTTTTTTATTATTTTTTTTAAATATTTTTTTGAAATCCTTTTATTTCTTTCATCTTTGTAACTTAATTATATCAAATTAAAATGTCTTTGTCAATACTTTTTAATAAAAAAAATAAAAAACTTACACAAATTGGGTAAGTTGTTCTAGGCTAGATAGTTCTAGTCCTTTCCAAAGTTTACGGCTATTGTCTGAAATTGGGGTAAGTCTTTTAATGCCGGTACCTCCTTTTTTCAACCATTCAAAAAGGTTCTGTGAATAATCGTCAAGTAAATAACAATTTTCATTTATTTCAATGTTATACTTCTTTTCAATAATACTTGCTTTATTCTCTCCTAGTCTACAAAGTGTTATATTTTCCTTGCTAATGTTTGGTAAATACTTTTCTATCCAAATTAACTTATCTTTATCTGCTTGTTCATTTGGACTTGCTGAAATAATAAATAAATTATTATTTTTTGCTAAATTATTAACAACTTCGATGCCTTCAAATGCTAAAAGATTAGCAAAAAAACCCTTTTCTTTATCAAATCTTTCTAATGCATTTTCTACATTAAATTTTACAAGTGTCCCATCTAAATCTAAAAATATTTTATTCATTTCAATCTCTCTCTTTCTTAATTTTAATTAATTATTTAATCTTACATCTTAATTATAGCACTATCGGTCTTGGGTGTCAAGTGTTTTAGGGTATTTTTTAAAAGTTTTTGTTTTTTGTTTTCTAATTTTAAACGATTACCTTTTTAAAATTTTAATTTTCTTTTTTTTTGATTATTTTTTAATAGAAAAAAGAAAACTTTTCTCTATTAACCCAATGTTAAACTGCTTGACTTTGTTTTTTCTTTGTAGTATAATTGAATAGTAATAAAAAAGTGAGTATTTTTATTTAAAGTTGCTAAAAATAATTTTTTTAAAAGATTAAAATAAAATTTTTAATAATTTAAAATAAAATTTTGATTAAAAGATAAAAGTTTTAAATAAAAATATTACATTAATGCACAATTATTCTATTTAAAATCAAAAGTGCACCCTCTATTACAGGTAGGCACCCCACCCCCCACCTCAATAGGCTAAAGTAAGGTCGCTGGGTGTACGGTAGGGTTGCGGGTTTACACAAAATTAACCCCTCAAATGAAATATACCCACGATCTCAAAATCTCCAAATCTTTTTTCGTTTTCACGAAACGATTTGTCCCAATCTCCAAATATTTTTTCAATTTGAGTTTACGAAAACTCTCCAAATCTTTTTTCGGGATTAATTCTTTTTATCCTTCTTTCTCTCTATCCATTTTAAAATATCCTCACACGCCATATAGTAGCCGTCATCGATGCCATTAATATACGAGGTTTGACTTTCATTAATCGCCTTCACCGCATCTGCAATAGTCTCTTCTCTTTTCTTTCTTTCCATCTTCCTAATAGTTTTGCGGAAGCTCTTTATCCAAATAAATCTAAACCACATTGCGGTACTCTCCCTTCTTAGTCTCTACAACTGGATCCTTTTCCACTTCAACGATGCCTGCCGCAACCATTTCAGCAAACTCTTCTAAACATCCTTGACATCTAATTTCTCTCGTCCCCATATTAACTTCAATAAATTCTATAAATCCATGCGGAGGTACATTCTTTCAATAGCTCCACCATCTTAAATCATCAGGCACTTCATCTATTCCACTAAACAAAGTCCTTTCTCTAAAATCTCCATAATCATCTAATACTTCCCAACCAACATTTTCTTTTAACTTGACCATGCGGCAATCCTCCCTTCTCGGCAACCTTAGTCGCACTTCACTTTCTCTATCTCATCTAATACTTTTTTATATTGTGCGGCGCGTGCGCTATAAGGAGTGTTTTTATCAATCCCAGGCGCTGTTAATATAGCCGCAACAATTCTATCAGCAACTATAAGTATTAAATTTTCCATAAAATTAAACATTACTCAATTCTCTCCTCATTTGTTCTTTCAAAATTTCAAATTTTATATCATCAAGGATTTCCGCACTATCTAATCTGATTGGCTCTTGAGCCTGAAGATTATCCTCTTTGATAGCGGCAATGGTTTTTACAAACTTATCACACAATTCAACAGCTCTCTCTTTAGAAAGCGGAGATCCATCTACATCAAGTTGTTTTTTATAATTCATCATAATGGTTCTCCCTGGCTCTTGAACTTCATAACATGCGGGAAGCCCTAACCCGTCTGTATATTTCACAATAAATTCTACTAGTCGATATGCGTGACTTAATTGTTTTCCATCATATCCATATTTTTCAATTTTGTCTAATAAATTTGGATATGGGTGACATAATGCCTTTTGTTTTTCCATGGCCATGCCTGAGATACATCTTAAGAACTGATTGCGGTTATATGATGCAATTTCATCTCTATATAAAAACATATTGTAAATATAGTCTATCCATTCTGGATTAATATATACATATTTTGAATACAATAGCTCAATATAACTTAAATTCATTTTCTTAAACATCTCAAACATAATGCGGATATCCTTAACCTCAGCATGTTCATCATTATCCATTATTTCTACTTTTGAGATTGGCGGAGAT
>JAEIGA010012055.1_pt1 | contig 13115 bp, 12 predicted proteins | sample 9270691 | NCBI WGS metagenome assembly JAEIGA01 (sample SAMN17057246, study PRJNA624740) | gut metagenome | biome: biome; isolation source: fecal sample | host: Bos grunniens | place: China: Xizang | collected 2019 | reverse complement strand
CTGCAAAGTGGATCACTGCATCGATCTGATAATCAGTGAAAAGCTTATCAACTGCAGCTGCATCACAGCAGTCAATCTGCACGAATGGGATGTCTTCTCTGCCGGTGATCTTCTTCACACCTTCAAAACCTGTGATATCACAGTTCGACATATTGTCGGCTACCACAACTTCATAGCCGGCAGCAATAAGTTCAACAGTCACGTGACTGCCGATGTAACCGGCACCACCGGAAACAAGGACTCTTTTTGTCATAGATTTATGTGTTTAAGTATTCTTTTGCTGTTTTTCAACCAACACACAAAGTTAGATATATTTTTATCACCGCCAAACCTAAGGAATTATTATTTTTGCAGTAGAATTGAATGAAATGAAGAATATAGTTTTTATCATATCGCTTCTTGTTTGTGTTTCGCTGTGGGGACAGGACAGTCCTGAAACCAGCATTCAGCAAGCTGTGGATGCGATGACAGAGGATTCTGCTGTAGCTCAGGCTCTTGTGGGAGTGTGCGTGATGGATTCAAAGGGTCGGGTGCTGGCCGAATTTAATTCAGAGAAGATGATGGTGCCGGCTTCCAACATGAAATTGATCACTACCGGTGCCGCACTGCATATTCTGGGTCCGGAATATAGTTTTGAGACGACTTTGGCACACGACGGGGTGATTGAGGACGGAATTCTTAAGGGGAATCTTTTCATTATCGGAGGGGGCGATCCGACGCTTGGTTCAAAGGATAGTATCGCGGCAGCGTTGGACCACACTTTTGCTATCTGGGAAAAACTGCTGCGCGATGCCGGTGTGCGTAACATACAAGGATCGATTGTTGGTGACGGACGATATTTCGAGGGACCTGCAGAAGAACCGACATGGCTTTGGAACGACATAGGAACGTATTATGGAGCCGGCGTGACAGGGCTTATGTTCTACGAGAACATGCAGTCTTTCAGCGTTTCTGCCGGGGCCTCTGTCGGTGAGCCGGTGAATATAAAACCGCATTATCCATTATGTCCTTGGATGGATTTCAGATATGCCTGTTCCACAGGTGTGGCCGGAAGCGGAGACCGCCTATATATGTATACATCAGACCTTGCTCCTGTGGCAGAGATTCGTGGAACTTTCGGGGTGGACCGCGCCGCAAAACGGGTTGATTGCGCCAACAAATTTCCGGAATACACTTGTGCGCATTATTTTACCGAATATCTTCGCCGCAGAGGCATTTCATGCTCGGAGGGAGCCGGAGATTTCAAGTTGGAGACAGCCTGGATGTCGCAGGCCGGTGGAGGTACGTGGGCAGGAGAGGGGCCGCAGGCTGAGCTTGAAGGTATGACCGTTCTTGGTTCGAGTTTCTCCCCTGCATTGGAGAGGATCGTGTTTGAGACAAATCACGCCAGCAATAATGTGTTCGCTGAGACTTTGTTCCGCACGTTGGGCAAGAGTTTACATTCCAGTGCATGCTACGATTCATCATATGTCGCTATTAATGATGCCTTTGCGGAGTTAGGTCTGGCGGAGTTGAAGAGTATCAGGATTCAGGACGGCAGCGGACTTTCGCGTCAGAACCTTGTGTCGCCTGAAGCTTTTTGCAGATTTTTATATGCAATGGGCTTTTCACCAGCATTTGAAGTATTTTTGAAAAGTCTCCCGTCGCCAGGATATCCCGGCACTCTTGAGTACAATATGAAGGGGCAGCCGGAATCTTTGAGATCGCGCATCAAGGTCAAGAGCGGTTCCATGACCGGCGTGCGATGCTATTCCGGATATATATTACCTTCTGATTATACCGATGCCGGTCAAGACCGTGCAGGGGCGGCTGAGGGTGCGGCTGAGGATGCGGCTGAGGATGCAGAGAAGATTGAGGGTAGAGGGATTCCGGAGGGAGCACTGATCGTGTCAATAATGACAAACAACTGCACTTCGCCGACATGGAAGGTGCGTCCGCTGCTGGACAGGCTGATGGTGGCGATTGCCAATTGCAATTAAAACAGCTCCGTGACATGATTTGCAGGATTTATGTCACGAAGTCATGGTAAGATGGCGAAATTGAATATAAAAAGGAAAATATATGGCAACTGTGAAGACAAAGACTGTGTGGTTTTGCAAGGAATGTGGCAACGAGAGTCCGAAATGGATGGGACGCTGCCCGGCTTGCGGGGAGTGGAATACTATGGTGGAGGAGACTGTGGCGACGGGCAAGAAATCTGCAGCCGGTGCGGGACGTTCGGTTTCGGTGCCGGGATCTTCGCAGAAGCCGATGCCCTTGTCGCAGATCGATTCGAGCCATGAGCAGAGGATTTCACTGAACAACGGTGAGGTGGATAGGATTCTTGGCGGTGGTCTCGTGGAGGGTTCATTGGTGCTGATTGGTGGAGAACCGGGAATAGGAAAATCCACCCTTTCGCTTCAGATTCCGTTACATTGTCCGAATCTGAAGACGTTATATGTGACCGGTGAGGAGAGTGCCAAGCAGGTTAAATTGCGTGCTGCACGCATAGGAGGCGATGATTCCGGATGCATGATTTATAGCGAGACTTTGATGGAAAACATCATTGCCGAAGCCCGCGAGATGATGCCGGACCTGATGGTGGTGGACTCTGTGCAGACAATGTTTTCTCAGAATGTGGAGTCGTCTCCCGGTTCGGTTACCCAGATCAAGGAAACAGCTGCTATGCTTCTGCGTTTTGCCAAGGAGACAGGAGTGCCGGTGATTCTGATCGGACATATCACCAAGGAAGGCAGCATAGCCGGACCTAAGATTCTGGAGCACATTGTGGATGTGGTTCTGCAGTTTGAGGGTGACAACAGGGGCACATACAGGCTTTTGAGAAGTATCAAAAACCGTTTCGGATCCACTTCGGAACTGGCTGTATTCGAGATGACAGGCAAGGGATTACGTGAGGTGAGCAATCCGTCGGAGATGCTGATTCCGATGCACGAGGAGGGCTTGAGCGGAGTGGCTGTGAGCGCAATGCTCGACGGTACGCGCCCATTCCTGATTGAGGTTCAGGCACTTGTGAGCACTGCCGCATATGGCACCCCGCAGCGCAGTGCAACAGGATTTGATGTCCGCCGTCTGAACATGCTGCTTGCCGTGCTGGAGAAACGCGCGGGGTTCAAGCTCAGTGTGAAGGATGTCTTCCTTAATATGGCCGGTGGCCTTAAGGTGAGCGACCCGGCCTGCGATCTGGCTGTGATCAGCGCTGTGCTTTCTTCTAATTTTGATTTTGCTATTCCTGCAGATGTGTGCTTTGCCGGCGAGATCGGTCTCAGTGGTGAAATCCGTCCTGTGGCCCAGACAGACCGTCGTATCATTGAGGCAGCCCGCCTGGGATTCCGCAAGATATATGTTTCAAGCTTCAGCAGTCTGGAAGGCGTTCCGGAAGAAGTCGCCAAGGTCGCTGGAGGGAATGCATCCGGAAAGCAAGGTATCGAGATCATCAAGGTTGCAGATGTGCCATCCCTCTGTAAAGCTTTGTTCAAATAAAGCAGTGAGGCGTATCTCACTATCACTCAACAACTTCCTGCTTTAGCGGTCCAGTTCAAAGACCTCCATGCTGTGTATCTGTCCGTCCTCCAGTTTGAAACGCAGGGCGGTTCGGACCACATGAAAGCCTTGAATGCCGGCAGCTCCGGGATTGATCACCAACATGTTACGTTTGGGATCACGCATCACCTTCAGGATATGTGAATGTCCGCAGACAAAAATGTCCGGTCTGTATTCATCAATCAGTGCACGAGCCCTGGAATCATATCTGCCTGGGTATCCGCCAATGTGGGTCATCAGGATTTTCATACCTTCACATTCAAAGAAGCGGTGGATTGGGTGGATGTATCTTAAATTATAGTTATCACAGTTTCCCGCCACTCCAACCAATGGTTTGAATGCAGCTATTTCTTCGGCCAGATCCATGCCTCCGCCGAAATCACCGGCATGCCAGATTTCATCCACAGGGGCCAGAAATTCCCGGAACGGAGCATCAAAGACTCCGTGAGTATCTGATATTAGACCTATATATTTCATTATAATCTGATGAATATCTTTTTACGATAGAGCAGACAGGCTATTGCCAAATGCAAGAGCATATAGAGTACGGCAAAACAAAGCGACAGAAATTTTGTAGAGCCGAAGACCGCGCCGTAGTCCCAACCGATATACAACCAGTTCAGCTTCCATAAAAGTCCTGACAAGACGAACAAGGCCAGAGCATTCATGCCAAGCGCCTTGAATGGGAAGAATGGCTTTTCTATGCCTTTGACATCAACAATATATATGAGCAATGCCAGGACAAAGGTTGCCCAACCGGCTGTGTAGAACACATATGATGCAGACCATAGCGGTTTGTTCAAAGGGATCAGCAGACTCAAGGCCAAGCCGCCCAAAAGCAGCCCTGCAGAAATTGCAAAAGTTCTGGCAGACGCCTCAGGAGGAGGAGTCGAACGGACGACTTTGCCCACAAGATATCCGATCAGGACAGTTGCAGTGCCGGTCAGTGTACCAAGAAATCCTTCCGGATCAAATGGGATTCCGTAACCTTGGTAGATGTGTTTCTCCCCCAGGATGGCAAGGTCCAGTCTGCGCGCGAAATTACCTTCAAGGGTGAATGCTCCCTCGCAACCGGCAAAGATAAGCAGCAGGCCTACGTGCATGATGCATAGCGTTCCGATTGCAAGAGCGATCCGTTTGGAAGAGCGTAGCCACAGCACCAGGACAGATCCCAAGACATAACACATTGCAATACGTGAAAGGACTCCCACCAGACGCAGACCAGCAGCCCACTGCAGCCAGTTCTGTCCAAAAGTCAGCTCGGGGTTCTGTTCAGTAGGGTAGAACGGGAAGGCTGTCAGCAATAGACCTATAATGTATAGCAGAACTCCCCTTCTGCATATTTTCCTGAGTGCTTCACCGGTGAGTGACGGGTACTTAGACAGGGCAAAGACCATCGATACTCCCACACAGAAAAGGAAGAACGGGAACACAAGGTCACATGGGGTGCAACCATCCCAGGAGGCGTGTCTAAGAATCGGATAGACATGAGTCCATGAGCCGGGATTATTTACGATTATCATCATCGCCACTGTCAGTCCCCTCAATATATCCAGCGACAGATATCTTTTCATATAATTGTATTTAGTGCGACCAAAGATAATGATTTTGAATCGAGAATGATCGGGCATTTTGATTATATTTGCGCAGACAATTGAACTGATCAATGGAACTTTTTTATTCTCAAGATATTGAGGGCGGCATTTGCCGTCTTGATCACGACGAGTCAGGGCATTGCGTGAAGGTGCTCAGACATCGGGCCGGAGATGAAATCTCCGTGATTGACGGCTGCGGAACGCTTTATCGCTGCCGCATCACTTCGGACAGCCATAAAGGTGTGGAGGCTATGGTCCTGGATTCCACCGAAAATTGGGGCGGGCATAATTACAGGCTGCATATGGCTGTTTGCCCGACCAAGAACAATGACCGTTATGAGTGGTTTGCCGAAAAGGCCTGCGAGATCGGTCTGGATGAGATTTCTCCTGTGATTGGAGAACATTCCGAGAGACGTATCTTCAAGACTGCACGTTTGGAGAAGATTCTTGTCAGCGCCGCCAAGCAGTCTCTGAAGGGTGCTGTTCCGGTGGTCAATGAGCCTGTGACTGTAAAGGAGTTCATCAGAGATTGCCGCGTAGTTGGCTCGCCTCGCAATGTCTGCGAGGATTTTGCTCTCGGAAATGACGTAAAGAGCACGAATTCTGACACAGTTGCACCGTTGAAGCTTATTGCATACTGTTTTGAAGATGAAAGTGTTCCCCGCAAAAGCATCAAGGAGGTTCTGCAGGGATATGAGGGAAGCGATATCGTGGTTCTGATCGGACCGGAGGGAGACTTTTCCCGCGAAGAAGCAGAACTTGCAATCGCAAACGGATTCATCCCGATTCACCTTGGCGATTCGCGCCTGCGCACAGAAACGGCTGCCCTCACTGCCGTGGCTGCCACATATTTCCGATATATTTAATTGGCACCGTCACTTGCCGTCCGGGGAAACCCATGAATTCCCGGGCGGAATTCTATTTGCGGATGATTTCGATTGAGTAGTCGAGGCCGACTTTGATGATGGATGAAGACCGGCCTGTGGCACCGCGCTCAAGTGCAGGGTCAACCACATGGTCAACAGCATTGCGGATCTGCTCTGAAATTTCCGCAAAACGCTTTGGTGTCGGCTCGCCTGAGATATTGGCTGAAGTCGAGACCAATGGACGGCCAAGCTTATGCACAAGCTGCTGACAGAAATCCATCATCGGAATTCTTATGCCGACTGTACCATCTTCTGCCACAGTATTGAAGGCCAGAGCTCTGCGGTCCGGTTTAGGAAGTGCACCTGATGCGTCCGGCGAAAATCCCACCACTGCACCCGGATAGATAATGGTCATTGGCTTGTCGTTCACCTCAACGAGCTGGATGGCCATCTCAGGAATCTCCTTAACGTAACGGGCAATCATATCAATATCCGACGCCAGCAGCACAAGAGACTTGCTGTCTGCACGACGCTTGATTTCATATATTTTCGCCACAGCCTCAGGATTGGTTGCATCGCATCCAAGTCCCCACACTGTGTCTGTAGGATATAGAATAATTCCTCCTGCGCGGAGGACTTCAAGTGCTTTCTGAATTGATTCCTGCATATTGATATTATCTTGTTTATACATTGCTTTTACCCGGTCATAATCCCACAACAGTGACAACCGGATAGTGATCGGACAAGGTCAGACGAGGTGTCTCGTGTGATATAGGGATGTATTTCTCAGGGCAAAGAACATAGTCTATCCTCAGCATAGGCCACATGGTGGCAAAAGTCGCCCCGAACCCATTTCCGGCTTCTGTGAATGTATCCTTTCTGCCTCGCGTCATGCGGTAATATGTATATGACATCGGATTGTCATTGAAGTCTCCGCACACGAAGGTCTCCAACGGGCACTGCTCGATATGGGCAAAAACCTTGTCTACCTGCTTAGGACGACGGGTAATCGAACGCTTCATCTTGTCTCCTGTGCTGGAGAGCAACAGGCTGTCCCTCTGAACAATTCCTCTGACAAAACCAGACGGAGATATGCTGTAACTCTCAAAATGACAATTATATACACGAAAACTTTCTCCTTTATACTCGTAGTCTGCATAGATCGCAAGATTGGTGCTGCCATCAAATTTGATCTTACCTTTGGACTTGAGCGGAAGACGGCTCAGCGTGACATTACCAAAGGCCCCGCCACCGGTAGGAAATATATAGTAATGGGCATTATATCCCTTCATATTACGGTCTATATATGCCTTCACCTTATTGACATCCGGTGCGTGAAACTCCTGGATGCATATGATGTCCGCATCCTGCTGCTTGAGGAAACGGAAGACAGAATCTGCACAATCAATACGTGTATCGAGACCTGCAGCCTTATTCAGATTCGAGAACCTTCCTGCATTATAGGATATGATTTTCAATTGGTTACCGTCAAAGTTCATCCTCTGTTCGCGTTCATTCTCCGTGTCAACACGCACGTATCTTCCAACAAAGAAAAACGCCGGCAGCAGGGCCAGAAGAGGAATCACAAAGGACTTTGACAGACGTTTGATGGCCCATAGAAGCAGAAATGCATTCAGGATGGACAAGGGCACGAACAGAAGACCGACCAAGGATATCTGCCACACCTTCGCCGGGTTGACGAGTATCGAAAGATAAGACAGGATAAGAAGTCCTGCCACGATAATCATCAACAAACGGGATGTGATTCCGAATATCTTGTTCCTGGCCATCTGAATTGCTTAATAATTTCCGTACAGTGTCCTTTTCTTTTTCCAATACATGATGAGAAGGAAGCCGAAAATCAGACCACCGAGATGGGCGAAATGAGCGATTCCTGTGCCTGCACCTGAGATTCCGGTCAAAAGTTCGATGGCTGCAAAAATAAGCACGAACCATTTGGCTTTCATAGATATCGGAGGGAACACCAGACTCATAATCGAATCAGGATACAACATCGCATATCCCATCAGCAAGCCATATATCGCTCCGGAAGCTCCCACAGTTGGAGTCATCTTGAGGGCATGGATGGATGCCTGGGCCGCCATTGAGCCGTCCTGCGCCACCTGAGTCATCCAATGCGACATCTGGATCCACTCCACGCCTGTGTGAACGGCAGCAGCACCGAGGCCGGTCACAAAATAGAAAATGAGGAATTTCTTCACGCCCCAGACACGCTCCAGCACACTTCCGAATATATATAAGGTGTACATATTGAAGAACAAGTGCCAGAACCCTCCATGCATGAACATATGCGTAAGCGGCTGCCACCAGTGGAAGAATGGAGAGGTCGGATAGAAAAGTGCAAAGTTCTTATACATCAGGTCACCGTTGATTGAAGTCGCAAGGTAGACCAGGACATTGATTATTATCAGATTCTTCACTGCAATAGGCAGATTGCCAAGGAATCCTCCCCGACGTCCGCCTCCGTTGCTGTCATAGTAGTAGTAACTCATTGTCTTACTGAAAGTTTCACAAATTTTATATTATCAGAATCTTTTTTCAATTTCATCAAGCGGGATGATGGATATGATTCTGCGTCCGGTGTTTGTATATTCTGCATTCGCGCATGCAAGAAGACTATCAATCAACCTTTGTGCCTCCTGAGGATTTGTGACATCATCGCAGTTATATGCACCTATCCGCGACAATCCTGCTGCCATCTTGGCAGCCATCATCTCTTCCAGAGCATTGTGTTCCTCTGAAAGCACAAGCAAGAGGTCACCGATCATGGTCTGAACTTTTCCGGCTTCTGCACTATATCCTTCGGGAACTCCGTTGACCACTATGGTATCAGTTCCGAATGGAGCAATATCAAAGCCAAGCGAAGACAGCATTTGATAATGTTCCTCGATCACACACATATTCTCGACACCCACCTGCACGGTCACCGGAAAGAGTGTAGTCTGAGTGACATGTTCATTTCTTGACATAGCGTCCAGGAAACGGTCATACATTATGCGCTCCATCGCTCTTCGTATATTGATGACCATCAGGCCACTGCGTCCCTGGGTGAGGATGTATTTCCCCTGAAGGACCATCAGAGATCTGGTTGGAGTCAACTTATCCTCAAAGAGTTTTCCGTAGTCTTCACGACGGTCGATGTAGTTTGCCGTGTAGTGTCCTGCCCCTCCACCATATGAAGGCTTAGGCTGCACGTCGAAACTTTCTGCCGTCTGTGTCCAGTCAGAAAAACTTCCCGAGTGAGCGCCACAAGTGTTGTCAAACGGTGATTCTTCCGACGGAAATCCGTCATTATCAAATGGATTGAATGTAGGATCAAGACCGGGCTGCGGCTCTGCTATCGGACGGAATTCATCAAAATTCTTTCCGAATGCAGGCATCTCAGGCATATCTGCTCTGTCGACAAAATCAATCGATGCTCCAAAGGAGTTTCTTCCAAGCGACTCTTTGATGCATGCATATAAAATCTGGAAGATGACGCTGTCATCCTCAAATTTTATCTCAGTCTTTGTCGGGTGGATATTGACATCAACTGCTGCCGGATCCACTTCCATATATATGAAATACGAAGGAGTGACTCCTTCCGGGATGAGGTTCTCATAAGCCTTAATCACCGCCTTATGCATGTATGTACTGCGGAAATATCTTCCGTTCACAAACAGATACTGGTTGCCGAGGCCCTTTCTGGCTGCATCCGGACGTCCCACGAAGCCGGCGACCCTCACGACTGAGGTCTCTGCCTGGATATCCACCACATCATTGGCAACATTGGCTCCGAGAACATCTTGAATTCTGAATTTCAATGATTTGGCAGGTCTGAGAACCATGACATCCTTGCCATTATGAGTCAGTGTAAAACCCACGTCGGGACGAGTCAAGGCAACCCTTGTGACCTCTGCTACAATATGCTTGAATTCAACGGAATCCGATTTCAGGAATTTTCTGCGGGCAGGAACGTTGTAGAACAAGTTGCGCACACTGAAGTTTGCGCCACGCGGGCAGGCAACCTCCTGTGTAGAAAGGTGCTGAGAATCCGCAAAATCCACCTGGCATCCCACCTCATCATCTTCTCTGCGGGTCTTGAGGGTCACTTCTGCCACTGCTGCAATCGAAGCAAGCGCCTCTCCTCGAAAACCGAAAGTGAGTATATTATGCAGGTCCTCCGCTGTCGCCAGTTTTGACGTTGCATGCCGCTCAAAACAAAGCACAGCCTGATCAGGGTTCATTCCGCAGCCATTGTCTATGACCTGAATGAGCGTGCGTCCTGCATCCTGAATGACCACTGTCACCTGATCTGCTCCTGCATCAACGGAATTTTCCACCAACTCCTTTACCACGGACGCAGGTCTCTGCACGACCTCTCCCGCAGCTATCATATTTGCTATATTGCTTGGTAATATTCTAATATCCATAATTACAGACTACCTCATAAGGCTATCAATCAGAATCGGGAAATATTTCGCGATCAAAAACACCACTGCGAACAACAGGACCATAGTTGCCATACCGATCACCTTCTGGTTTCTTGCAACATCTTCCTTGCGGGCATAGTTACCGTCACGCCAACTGCCCTTGACATGTTGTCCGGGAACATAGTTTCCTTTCGGTTTGGTAAAGTCTCCGTACTTCTTTCTACGCTCCTCTGCTTCAGGGTCGTAAAAACGAGGGCGGTAATTGAATTTCCTTACCTCCTGCTTTCCAAAAAAACTAAAATTGAATCCCATATATCCGCTATATTTTCATTCCTATTTATATTGCGATGCCCATATCTTCTCCCATGCACATCCCTTTTCCCGGACATCAGCGCGCATTAACAAGCAAATTTACGGTTTTTTATTTACATTTGTGTTGTCAACACGGATGAATATATTTAGATCTGGTTGGGACACTATTGTAATTTATTAAAGATCAATCATATGGATATCAGGATTGGAAATGGATATGATGTGCACGCACTTGCTCCCGGACTGCCTTTATGGCTGGGAGGTGTGCTGGTGGAAAGCCCCATCGGATGTATTGCACACTCGGATGGCGATGTTGCCATCCATGCACTTTGTGATGCTCTTCTGGGAGCTCTGGCCCTCGGTGATATAGGCAAGCATTTTCCGGACACTTCAGATGAATTCAAAGGCATAGACAGCAAGATCCTGCTATCCCGTGTGATGGACCTGGTGCGCTCCAAGGGATGGGATGTCGTGAATGTAGACGTTACAATCGCCATGCAGAAGCCAAAACTTGCCCCTTACATACTTGCCATGCGCGAATGTATGGCAGGAGTGATGGCTGTGCCGGTTGACTGCGTATCCGTGAAGGCCACTACCACTGAAAAGCTTGGATTTGTTGGCAGGAGCGAAGGATGTGAGGTTTATGCAGTGGCTTTGCTACGACGCGATGCTTAAATCATAAGTCATGAAATATTCTCTTCGTATTTTGGGATATATTGCCGGCGCTCTTGCTGCCGGTTTTATCATTTACATCCTGACCTGCCAATATCCAATCTTCAATGCCGGAGCATCCGGTGACGGCTTCACCGGTTCAGAGCTGGAAGTCATTGAGAGAGCCGACAGCATCATGCGTGTGCTGACAATTGAATCTGATAGCGACATGGCTATCCTGCGCGCCAAAAGTAGAGATCTGTCTTCAGACGCACTGCTTTCGGATGAATTTTCCCGATTGGCTGAACTCATGATTGCCACAGTAACTCATCCTTCACAGGATGGAGTCGGTATAGCCGCTCCTCAGGTCGGCCTGAACCGCAGGGTGGTTGCTGTCCAACGATTTGACAAGGAGGGTTTTCCTTTCGAGGTGTATGCGAACATCCGGATCATAGATTATTCTGATTCATTGACAGTTGGCCCTGAGGGATGTCTGTCTGTGCCCGATCGTCGCGAAGATGTTGCACGTAGTCATGAGATCGTGATCGAATATACTCCGATTCCTGGCTTGAATGCGCTATCAGACTCAGCATTAGGAAAAGAAAAAGTCCGCGAAACCGTCAGCGGATTCACAGCCGTTATATTCCAACACGAAATTGACCACCTCGACGGCATTCTGTACATTGACAAATAAAAAAAATCAGCCTCCCACACGTGCGAGAGACCGATTCAGTTGTCAAAATTTATCTTCAAACCTACAGGTTTTGATTACAAATTCAATTTTTCGATATCAGAGATTTCTAATCCTGTGAGTTGAGCAATTTGATCCAAAGAAAAGCCCGCAGACAGCATCTTTACAGCAATCTCAGCTCGTCCTTCAGCTCGTCCTTCGGCTCGTCCGGCCTCTCGTGCACGTTCCTCTGTGGAATTGATTATATTTTCAAACTCGCCCATATTCTCAAGTGACTTTTGATATTGTTTTAATTCATCGGATGTAAAATTATTGATTTTAGCCAACAAAAACAAATTTGAGAATACGGGATCATCAAACTCATTTGGAATCACAACCATTTCGTGCATATGTTTAAGCAGGTACATCCACTTATCAAACACAGATTCCAACTCCCAGATGCGTTTCTTGAAACGACCCAGTTCCAAGAACACAAACCTCAGCACATCAGTCATAATCTCGCCAGTTCCATCCTCCCTCAAACGGTAAGATGAATGGCACTTCTCTTGGGGCCAATCTCCATAGTGTTCAAACTTAAAATTCAAGATGGCAACCACTGTCACAGGAGTCAGATTATAATCCCAATTGAACTTGACATCAGTCTTCGGATTGACAGACTTCTCCGTCAAATACTCATCATGAGCCTTGAGACCCTGCTCATTGATTGGATAAGTGGTGTAGTAAACTGCCCTCTCTCGAAAATGCTTCTGATAACCTTTCTGCATCTCAATGATGAATGTTCGTCCATCTTTGCATTGACAGGAAATATCAAAAATCACCTTACGATCATCCTCTGTCAATCCAAGATGCTCTGTCGGAATAAAATCCACATCCTCGATCTCCACATCTTCCAGAAGAACATTAAGAAAACTGATCAGCAGATCCTTGTTAGCCTCACTACCAAACACCCTCTTAAACATAAAATCACACAGGAGTTCAGCAAACTGCTGACCTGTTGCTCCCGCCTCTTTCTTTACAACTGTTTTCT
>JAEIGA010012054.1_pt1 | contig 13115 bp, 15 predicted proteins | sample 9270691 | NCBI WGS metagenome assembly JAEIGA01 (sample SAMN17057246, study PRJNA624740) | gut metagenome | biome: biome; isolation source: fecal sample | host: Bos grunniens | place: China: Xizang | collected 2019 | reverse complement strand
TGGTCTACGAGGAGGGTCTTCTTCCGCAGAGGCAGCTGCCTAACGCATTTTAATATTGGCTTGGTTTATAACCTCACTTTGTTTGGCTTTCTTTGCTTCAACCCATGTTAAGAACCACGATGAAATTCCATCCAATAGTGGAATAACATAAGTAACAAAAAGAATACCAAGGATAAAATACAATAACTCCATGTATATCTCCTCCCTACCAACTATAAGAATTAGGGATTATGAATTACTGGCTTTTGGCCCTCAATCTTTTATACATTTTATCTTTGCCATCAATATAATCTTTAATAAATTTTTGTTCGTCAGCTATGGCATTGTTAATTGTAGCTAATTCTTTTTCAATTGTGCGAATCTGACTACGCAACATTTTCGCTTCGTAAGAAATTGGATTATAAGATTTACTGGTCTTCATATTAGACAATAGATGATTTAGAATTTTTAGTTGAGGTTTAACCTCACAGTCACGCATATGGCGCAATACTTTAATATTAGCACGAGCTTCTGCGATAGTTAGGCCGACTCGCTCACTTTCAAAATCTGTGTCATCAGGGTGGCAAGTTGCCTCACCTACAAAACGATAGCCATTGTAAGTAATAATATATACAGCAGAACCATCTACATAACCATATTCAGTATTTTCTTTAAGCATAGGATTAAATCCTCCTTTATAAATTATAATAAATTATACTAAAAAAATACGGAAAAGTCAATTAGAAAAAAGCTGGTCCGATGTGGTTAATAAAATGTTTATAAAAATTATATAAATAAGAGGAATTAATCTATAAAGGAGGGCTTAATATGTATTCTACTATTAAACGAGATGACAATGTCGCATATAATGTAAATGAATATGTTTGTGATAGCGTTGTCGATTTAGACTCCTTGCCTCGTTGCGCACCTGGCAGTACTGCGGTTATATTGGAACCTGGTAATGCTAGTGTGTATATGAAAAATAATGAGGGCAAGTGGGTGAAGTTATAATATGGATATTACTAGTTATATTTTATCAAAAAAGTATGTTGAAGACACGCTTGCTGGGGCTGGTGCTTTAAAGGGAAAATCTGCATATGATATTGCTTGTGACAATGGCTTTAAGGGAACGCCTAGTGAATGGTTAAAAACCTTAAAGGGTTCAACCCCTCAGATTGGACCGAATGGTACTTGGTTTATTGATAATGAAGATACTGGTGTTGTTGCCTCTCCCAGCTTGGCTGGTTATGCTACACAAGAGTATGTAGAATTATTGTTTAATAATGTTCCTAAAGTTGATTTAACACTTTACGCAACTCGCAAGGAATTAAACGAAGCTATTTTGGGAATTAAAATTCCTGATGTAAGTGATTTTGCAACTCGTGAAGAGCTGGAAACTGCAATTAGAAATATTGTATTTCCCGAGACAGATTTATCTAATTATCCAACTAAACAAGAAATGGCGAATGCAATCGCCGCAATCCCAAAACCAGATTTAACTTCATATGCTACAAAAGAAGAGGTTCGTAATGCTATTAATGCAATCCCAGAAGTGGATTTAAGTGAATACGCAATGAAAACTGATTTGCCTTCCATTGAAGGTTTGGCGACTGAAAGTTTTGTAGAATCAAAATGTAATGAAATATTGAATTCTATGCCAACACCTCCATCCTATGATGAAATAACTTTTGACGGAGGGGAGATTGAATAATGGCTACAGTTAAAACTACTTTTCAATTCAAGCGTGGTTTATTACTGCGATGGGAAACAACTAATCCAATTCTTGCTGCTGGAGAGCCAGGCTGGGCAACAGATGCCAATATTTTAAAAATTGGCGATGGAGTTCATCCATGGACAGAATTGCCAGCGCTTATGGAAGTGGACTTAAATGAAGAGGATATCCAAAATGCTGTAAATCGCTATTTTGAAAAACATCCTATTAAAATTGTTACTGATAATACGCTAAGTATCGCTGGAGCAGCCGCAGATGCAGGTGCTGTAAGAGAAATGTGTATTATGCATAATGATGAGGTAATTTTATTTGGCGGTAAATCCGTTAATTAAAATAATAAATAATATAAAGGAGATAATAAAATGGCTGAAAAGATTTTAAATACCAGAATTCAACTAAAATATGATAGTTATGAAAACTGGTCTAAAATTGATGTTGAGGGTCAGGGCGCCAACCTTGTCTTAAGAGAAGGCGAAGTTGGTATTTGCTACATTCCTGAAAAGACTGTAGTAGATGGTATTAAAAACCCTCCTCATGTAATGCTTAAGGTTGGCGATGGTTCTACACCTTTTGCTTCTTTGAAGTGGCTTTCTGCTCGTGCCGCTGATGTTGAAGATTGGGCTAAAGCTGAAACTAAGCCTATCTACAGCGCAGAAGAAATTACTGGTATTGGTGAATATATCGCAAAATATGTTGATGAAGAGTTGGGTATCTCTGTTGATACTAATACTGTTTATCAAATTGTAAAGGTTGATGACAATCATTATAAGCTACAGTCTAAGGCTGCAGGCACTGATGCTTGGGCTGATGTTGCAGGTAGTGAAATTGTTATTCCAGAATCTACTAAAGTAGAGACCTCTGATATTAATGGTAATATTAAGGTTGATGGTGAAGAAGTTAAAGTTTATGATGACATCTTTGTGACTGACATTAAAACTGTTAATGCTCTTGGTGGTATTGCTGCGGGCGCAGACTTAAATGGCATGTCCACTCATGAAATCTTAAATACTCTATTGTTCCCATATGTTGCATTTACTCTTGGTTCTACTTCTAGAACTGCAGCTGCTGCAACATTAGAGAATGGTGCAACTCAGACTTTAAGTAGCGCAAGCATTTCTATTACCAAAAAATCTAAGCCTATTACTAGTGTTAAGCTGTTAAACGGCTCTACTGTTTTGGGCGAGAAAACTGGTGATGCAGTTGCCGCAGGTGGTACTATTACTTTTAGTAATTTAGGTATTACAGTTTCCAAGAGTAACAATCCTAACTTAAAGTTCACTGTCTCCGATGGTACAACTTCTACTGATAAGAGTGTTGGTGCTTCTACTTTCGTATATCCTTATTATTGGGGCGAATGCGCCGCTGACGCAACTATTAATGAAGCTTTGATCGAGGGTTTAACTAAGAAAGTTGAATCTAAAGGAACTAAAACTGTTACTCACACTTGTGAGAATGGCCGCATGATTATTGCCTATCCAAAAGCTCATGGTGTCTTAAAGAGTATTTTAGACCCTAATAACTTCGAAACTATTGGTGACTATACCAGAAGTGAAGTTTCTATTACTGGTTTAGACGGCACTGCTCAGACTTATTATGTGTATGCTAGTGGCGCCGCAACTGTCAATGGCTTTAAAGTTCAATATAAGTACTAATTGAAAGGAGAATATGAATAATGGCTATTAACTATGAATTAATTAATAAGGGCGGCATTTCTCTTGGTACTAATTTTGAGCTATTGAGTGAAAAGCCTTTAGACTCTAGACTAGTTGTTCCTTCTTTAGCTGGTCTTCAGAATTATATTGATAATGCTGCTGCTTATGAAGGTATGATTGTATTTGATAAGGATACTAAGAAAACTTATCAAGTACAGACTATTGATGGTGTTCTTTCTTATAGAGAGTTCGGTATCAATGAAAATGAATTGAAAGATTTGATTGCCGCAGAAACTACTGCTGCAATGGAATTCAAAGGTGCAACTGCAAGCTTGCCTGCAAATCCCGCAAAGGGCGATATGTGGAAAGTTAGTGCAGTGTTTAAAGTTGATGGAGCAGACGTAAAAGTTGGCGACTCTATCGTTTATAATGGTGAAGAATGGTTTATCATTCCTTCTGGTGATGATGTTGAAGACACTTGGAGACCTGTAGATGGCGTAGCTAATGATGCAACTTTAAAATTTGCTGCTGGTAATAAGCTTGATGTAGCTGTTGCCAATGATGGTACTATTACTTATAGCCACGAAGCAATTGACGCTCCTGAGCTTTTGGCTGCCAATGAGCAGACTAGAACTTATATCACTGCGGTTGAAACTGATGGTCACGGTCATATTACTGGTTATAAGACTGCTACTGAAAATGTAGAAGATACTGATACCACTTATGAATTTGAGTGCCAAGTTGAAGAAGGTCATTCTAATGTGCACTTCTCAGTAAAGGCAAGCACTGCTGATCAGGCTCAAGAAATTTGCTTAGACGCCTATACCAGAAATGAAGTTGACGCAAAAGTTAAAGCTCTAAACTTAGAGATTTATGGTAATGAAGCTGTCCAGACTACTAGCAGAATTGATACTGCTGTGGTTGACGCTGCGGAAGCTTTCGCAAAGGCTAATGCTGCTGCAACTGATGCTGCTCAGGCTGAGATTAATGCTGCTGAGGCATTGAGAATTGCTGGTGAGGCTAATACTGCTGCTTCTGATGCAAAGACTGGTGCTGCTGCTAGTGCGGCTGCCGCTGCTGCTTCCGCAGGTGAGGCTCTAGCTTCTCAGAATGCTGCTGCTGCTTCCGCTTCTGCGGCTGCCGCAAGCGAGTCTAATGCTAGCGCAAGCGCAACTACCGCAACTCAAAAGGCTAACGCCGCAAGCCAGAGCGCAAACGCTGCTGCTCAAGCTAAGACCGATGCTGAGGCTGCCCAGGCACTTGCCGCAGGTTATGCCGACAGTGCTGATGCTTCTGCTACAGCTGCTTCTGGAGCAAAAGATGCTGCTGTTGCTGCTCAGGGCGCTGCTGAAAGTGCAAGAGATGAAGCTGTTGCGAAAGCTAATGCTGCTGCGGGTAGCGCTGGAAATGCTGCTAATTCTGCTGCTGATGCCTTAGCTTCTAAGAATGCTGCTGCTGAATCAGCTTCTACTGCTGCTACTAAGGCTAGCGACGCTGAAGCTGCTCGTGCTGCTGCTGTAACTGCCAAGGAAGCTGCTGAATTAGCTGAGACTCATGCGGAGACTGCTGAGGCGAATGCAAAGTTGGCTCAGACTGCTGCTGAGAATGCTAAGACTGGCGCTGAAACTGCTCAGGGTAAAGCTAGTGCTTCTGCTGCTAATGCAGCTACTTCTGAAACTAATGCTAAGGCTAGTGAGACTGCTGCCGCAGGTTCCGCAAGTGCTGCTGCTACTTCTGCTTCTAATGCTGCAAAAGCTCAGGCTGCTGCTGAAGCTGCACAAGCTGCTGCTGAGGCATCTAACACTAGTGCAACTGCTATTGCTAATGAAGCAAAAGCAAATGCAGCAACTGCCGTTGGTACTGCTAATGCAGCAAAGGCTACTGCTGAAAAGGCAATTCAAGATGTTGCTAATATCGCTGGTAATGGTTTAATTCTTTCCAAGAGCGCAGATAATAAAGTCTCTGTCGATTGGGATCCTAATGTAGTATTTGTATTTAATTGCGGTGGAGCATTTGACAACGTTGATGCTCCTGCAGCAACATCCTATACAATGCGTATGACAACTCCTTCAGTATCTTCTGGTTCTGACGGTGTTTTTGAACCAAGCGGCAGTGCTAACGATCTAACAGGTGTAGAGATTAATGGTCAAGTAGTTGATCCTTCTCAGTACACTGTAATGTAAGGAGGTTGTCTAAAATGATTTTAAAAATTAACAAAAATTATTTTAAAAATCTAGCTAATGGCGAGCATAATTTAAAGGTTCGCTTTAAGGATGGACATGCAGAAGGAATTTTTGAGGTAAAGAATAAAATTTTGTTTTCTATCCTTGGAACCACATTTACAGCTACTGAAGGTATGACTTGGGGTGACTGGATTCAGTCTTTTGGTATTGGAGCCTCTGGTAATAATATTGTTTGGGTGTCTCCCGCCACTCAGCTTTACATTGATACTCGCTATGATTCAAACTGGGGTCAAGGACTACCTATTGGAGCTGAAGAAGACGCATTATATGATAGCAATGATATGCGACAAACCTTAAACACCCCCATTGTTAATGGAGTGTCCTATGGCCGTTCTTCTGACGCGCCTTGTTAATTATAATTAAGTGGTTAGAATGTCTGAAAAGATGACATAAAAACCTATTCTCCAAAAATTTGGAAGTGATAATTTTAAAGGAGATATTTAATTTCCTTTGGGATTATTATATACTTTTTTAGGCTTCCAATTATAATTTAATTGGAAGCCTTATTTTTATTTCTTAAATAAAGGAGGTAAAATATGAGTGTTGAAAAAAATATGAATACACGTATATAGCATAAACATGATGTTGAAGTTAATTGGAATAAAGCGACTAATTTTATTCCTAAAAATGGAGAAATAATTATCTATGATGTAGATAATAATTATACTTATAATAGAATAAAAATTGGAGACGGGATTACTTCAGTTAAAGAATTGCAATTTTTTGCCAATGAAAAATTTGATAATAATATAGATTATAAAACATTATTATCATTTGATACTACTGAAATAGTATTCAATTCAACAACTTCAATACTTGGTCAAGCAATTCTAGGACAAATTATTTTACCTTAAGGAGGGAAATTATGATTATTACTTTAAAAAATGCAGATTTTAGTGCTTCCAATATTGGTACAGTATCAACTTGGAGTGTTACTAGATCTTTAGGCCTTGGGGCAGTATATACTGGTCCAATTTATGTTAAGCGCGGTGATCCTTTATCTGCAACAGTAACCTTAAATACCGGTTATGAATTAGTAGAATCTGGAATATCAATTACTATGAGTGACGTTGTTCAAAGTGGAGTATATTCTGTGTCTGGAAATGTTATTAGTATTACAATTCCATCAGTAACTGGAAATGTTAATATTTCAGTTGCAACTAGAAATATTACTACAGGAGAAGAAGAAATTATTCCTCCAACTCCAGGTCAAGTGGTAGCATTAACTGCAGATAATAAGATTTATTCTGACCCAGAAAATCATTTAGACCCAACCCAGATCCCCGGTATGCCTTTGGTCAAGAGTTCTTATGGTACAAAAGGCATATATGCTTGGGATATTCCTAAGTATGCAGAAGTAAGTTTGACTATGTCTGGTGGAGGCAATTATGGTATGGCTCTTACTGATATTAATGATGTGGTAATCGAAGGTTGTAAAAATGGTGATGTCGCATCGGCGGCAGGAGAAACAGGAACATATACATTCACACCAACTATGGCCTGGAGCAAGTTATATGTATCAACTACTAAATTTAAATCTGCAGTTTATAAGATCTTAAGTGAAGATGAACTTGCAAATTATAATTATCCAATCTCAATGACATTATAGCCAGATAATACTAAGTATATTTCTACTAGTCAAACGGTGGGACAGCAAGTGAAATTAGCGGATATGGGTGCAACTGGCTATTATATTTCAAGTTTGCTGCCAGCTAATTCTATTATTAAAATTAAAGTAAAAACTGGCGGAAATTATGGTATGGTTTTAGCTGATGCGAATGGAAATGTCTTAGAGTCTAAACCATCAGGTCAAGCAGATGCTGATGGCTATATTACTTTTACTCCATAGGCAGTGCCTACAATGCTCTATGCTTCTAAAACTAAATATGAATCTGGAACCTATAGAATAGGAGGATAAGTTTTATGGGATATGAAAGATAGGGTTTTTATAAAGGTATGACATTAGAGCATACCCATTTAGAAAAAATGGAGGAAGGCATCCTTGGGGGTGCCTCCCTCGAAATTGAAAATAAAGAAGAAACTGTTATTAAAGCTGGTAATAGTATTGAAACAATTACTGGTTATGTTAATCCTTCTCAAAAAGTTGGCTCTGCAGTTACTTTTGGAAGCCATTCTACAAGCTATAAATTTGTAATTCCCGCGAATGCTGTCGTATGGATGGAGCCTGTAACTGGTGGCTCTTATGGCTTTGCTCTATGTGATGAGAATCAAATTGTTCTTGATTATACAACTAATAGCGCTCAATACACTTTTAAATCTTTTGATAAAGAAACCTATTTATATGCCTCTGCTCCTAAGTTAGGCACTACAAAATATACTGTCACCAAGAAGAGCTCTATTTCTTTAAAAGACCATGAAGACAGACTAAATCAATTAGATAAAATGGTTACAGCCGGTGGCAATTTCTGGACTGGAAAAACTATCTGGTGGTGTGGTACATCAATTCCAGCAGGTGGATATCCACAAATTGTTGGTGAAATGTTGGGAGCTGACTGTATTAATACTGCTGTTGGCGGTTCCATGTGTCGTGCCAATGTTCTTACAGGTGATTATAACGGAGCAAATATTAGTAATATTACTTCGTCTTTATCTATGACATTAGAAGAGGCTGAAAATTTTATCGCAAACTATGACACATTACGCCAGTTGAGTAAAAATAGTGGCTGGCCAGAAACTTTAGGCACTAGTAATGAAAACCGCATTAGAGACGGTAGTTTTGAAAAAAAATTAATGCCTTATTTGAATGGTACAAAGCCTATGCCTGACCTGTGGGTCATTGATCACTCTCACAACGACAGAAAATATAAAAAGAAAGATGGCTCTATTGATATTGATTTAGACCCCACAAGAGCTAATATCACTTCTGGAGAATTGGCTGAAGATACTTATATGACCGCCAATAATTATGAAAATCTTCAAAAATATGTAGGTAGTTTAGCTAATGTCAAATCAAGTGATTTAGACGCTTTGGTTTGTTCTCTTAACCGCAATTGTTATAAAGGAGCATTAAATTTTATTTGCACTGTTATTTTACATCATAATCCAAGAGCAAGAATTATGGTTATTAGTAATTATAGTAATGAATATGTCGGAGAAACTGGCTATGCTGATTTAATTGAAGTCCAAAGAAAATGGTCAAGAGAATGGGGTTTCCCTTATTTTGATATTTCTACTTCTTTTGGAGCTTCTGCAAAACATATTATTCCAGGCACAAAAGATTATGCAAGTAATCAACATAGCACTACATTTGATTATGATATTCCATTATTTAAAATTTATTGCCCTGATGGTGTTCATCCATCGAGTGACAATAGTTTACATGCAATGAATGTGTACGCTGGTTTAATTAGTGAATTTATAAAAACACATCGCTAATTTTTATAATCACATTATGAAAAGGAGGTAATTGTTTTTATGACTGTTTTAGAAGCCTTAGTGCAACTTCGTAATGATTTAAAAACTTGGGTTACTAATAATTTAAACGCTTTAAATTCTAAAATTGAAGCTAATACAGTTCCAATTGATAGCGAATTAAACAATGAAAGTAAAAATCCAATATAGAATAAAGTAGTTTATGAAAATATTAAAACATTGCATGATTTGATTGGCGAAGATTCTGTTTCTAGTTAGATTTCTGAGGCTATTGAAGATTTAAGTACTTTTAGTGGAGATTATAATGATTTGATCAATGCTCCTGATATTATTGAAGATAAGAGCGGAGATTTAATTATTACAGATGAAAAAGGAAATATAATTTTTAAAGCTGATAAAGATGGTATTCATTCTACATCTCTACAATTACAAGGAGAGAATATTAAATCAACATTAGAACAAAAAGTTGATAAAATAGAGGGTAAAGGTTTGTCCTCTAATGACTATACAGATGCTGATAAAGCAAAATTATCTTTATTATCTAATGATATGGTTTCAGCATCTATTGATTCTGAATTGTCTTTAACTTCTGATAATCCAGTTAAAAATAAGGCTATAGCTGAAGCTTTTTATAAGATTGATTATAAACAGTTAATTAATGCTCCTGAAATTACTGAAGATCAAAGTGATAACGTTGTTATAGCTGATTTTAATGATAATATTGTTTTAAAAGTTGATAAAAATGGTGTTGAAACCACAGGTGTTAAAGCAAAACAAGTTATTATCAATGGTTCTAATATTTTAGATTCTATTAATAATAATCAAAATAATATAACTACTTTGACTGGGACTGTGACTAATTTAAATACATCTCTGACTAATTTAGATACATCTCTGACTAATTTAGATACATCTCTGACTAATTTAAGCGGTTTAGTTGGTAATAGATCCGTTCAATCGCAAATTAGTGAAGCGATTAATAATAGTCCTTCATTTAGTGGAGAGTATCAAGATTTAATAAATGCTCCAGACATTACTGAAAATAATTCTAGTGATGTTATATTTGTAGATGACGATGGAAATATTATTGCAAAAATTGATAAAAATGGTATTCATTCATCTAACGTTTTTGTCAATGGTGATAATATTTTGACCCGTGTTGAACGAGGTCTTGAAAATCTTTCAACCAATGTTTTAAAACAAAACCGCTTAAAAGCTGGATTAGTTCCTACTGGTAGTAGAATTAATGAAAATGAAGATTTAAATGTTATTGACTACCTATCTGTTAATACTTACTATTGTAATTTGAATAAGGTTGTTAGTACATTAGTAAACTGTCCTACAGAATATGCATTTATTATGTCAGTTTATTCTCCTTTAACTTCAAAAATCGATAATGAGACTACTTCTGCTTGGGTATATAGACTTAGAAAAATTACAGATTATCAAGGTAATGAATGGATTTAGTCTGTTCATTCCAGTGGTGAAGCTGGTGTATATACTTATAAAGAATGGTAGCCTATTATCAAAGAAAAAGATTTAAATAAATATCTTCAAACTAAGTTATCTAACTAGCCAACTAATATTGAATTTAACCAAAAAGGAGAACTGCGTGGTAGTGGTGGTTTTATTGATTTTCATTATTAGGTTAGTGACTCAGATGTTGTTATAACTAAAGATTATACTTCTAAAATTGCTGAAAATTCAGAAGGTATTCTATCTATAAATAATGTAGAATTTGATATTAACAATAATAGTGTACATGCCGCCAATATTAAAATTGATAATGCCGAAACTTGGACTTTTGTTCTCGCAGATGGAACAACTATTAATAAATCTATGGTGGTGAGTCTATGAATTTACAAGACGTGATTCAAATTATAATTCCAGAGGGCGAAGTAGTATAGATTTATTGTGAAAATCAAATAATTTGGGAAAAACCAGATTCAGAGGCTAATGATGATTAAATAAAGGGGTGGAAGTAATTCTACCCCTCCTTTTTTATATTTTAAATAAATATACTTTGATATTCAGTATTTTCGTTAAGAATAGGATTAAATCTTCCTTTATAAATTATAATAAATTATATCCAAAATATAAAAAAATCAATTTAAAGCATATAGGCCAAATCAAAATAAAAGACATTATACAAACTTTATAAAATATTGAAAGAATTTTTAAGAAAGGAGAAAAATCCTATATGTATGAATTAATTGTATATGACAAAAAGAAATCATATGTGCTTTTTGGAGATAGTTCCAATCCAAAAGATTATCCCACAATTCCCGTTGGAGCTACTGTGTTTGTTCTTGATACTCAAAAAGTATATTCAAAAACCGGCCCTGATAATATTAAATAGGTTGATTTTGAAGATGATACAATGCCCGAATTGCCTGACGATGACTTGGAAGGAAATACTACTTCTGTTTTAGGTCCTGCAATAATCGGAGAAATGATTATAGGAGCGTGAATTAAATGTCTTATATAAAAATGAATTTAAAAAATGGGCAAAATTGGACTGAAGATCATATTGCTCATATTGAAACTGGCATAGCTACCAATGAGAGCAAAATAGATGTTATTGACAAGATTATTAATTCAGTAAATGATTATACTTGTGATACATCTTATTACGAGTCTGAAATTGCAGATACTGTTAGTAAATTAAGAGCTGCTTGCACTGATAAATCATTAGTTTTTGCAGTTGTGACAGACACTCACTTGAATGCTGAGAGAGAGGAAGCTTTTACAAAAACTCTTAAAAATATTAAGGCTGTAAATGAGCAGTTTGCCATTGATTTCTTATTCCATTTGGGCGATATGATTGATTCTGATCCATCTCGTGATAAGGCTATTGGCTATATTGAAAAAATCGTAAATGGTTTTAGAAGTATTGTTCCTAATACTTTTATTATAAACGGAAATCATGATGATAATTCTTCTAAAGAGAATAATTCTGCGATCAAGCTTCAGCCAGGTGAGCGTTACGCAATTTTCAATAGATTTAATGATATTCATGTAAATAGACCAGGTAATAAAGAATATTTCTATTTTGATGTAGATAGTATGGGAGTAAGATTTATTTGCTTGAATAGCACAATTGAAGTTGCTTCTGGCAACAGTCCTTTAGATTCTTGGGGCTTCCCTCAAGAGGAAATTACATGGCTGGAAGATGTAGCTTTAAAAACAGATTATAAAGTTATTCTAACATCACATATGGGTCTGATTAAAGATACAATTTGCCATGGTATTACTCCAAAAAATGGCACAGCTGTCATTAATGCTATCAATAACTTCCAGAGTAATGGTGGAGAAGTTATTGGTCTATTTATTGGTCATTGCCATTGGGATTATATTACCAATGAAACTGGATTTAATATTGTATCAACTGATTGTTGGAAATTAGATGATACTGGTTTCTCTACTTTGGGAGCTCATCCATCTGGTGCGGTTAAGACCACTGGTCGTGTAGATGGAACTGTTACTGAGAATGCTTGGGATATTGTCGTTGTGAATACAGAAACAGGTCTTGTAAAAATTATTAGATTTGGAGCTGGTAATGACAGAGAATATAAGTATTTATCTGATAGCGACCCAGACAATCTTTTAGATACAATTCTTACTGTTAATGCTACTGGTATCGGCACAGGTGAAGTTATTTCTGCTGGACCTAAGGTCTCTGTAAAAGGCGCTCCTTACGATGCTACTACAATGCATTGCTCAGATTTTATTCCTGTAAATAGTGGGGACGCAATAACATACTGCCTCAGAGGAGCAGGACCTTGGGCCGCGGTATTAGCATTCTATACATCAAATGATGTAGATACTGTTGTTGATGTTGTGCCTTCTGTAAATACTACATTAGATGTCACTGGAACATACACTTGTCCAAGCGATGGATATATTAGAATTGCAAATCGTGTAGATTACAATGATGGATATGTTTATATTAAATAAGTAAATATTTAAAAATTTTTTAGGGAGACAACCTTATATGGTTGTCTCCTTTTTTTTTGTTTTTATTTAGTTTTCACCTTTTTGAGAAAAAAATTGCTATGGGCGATCGGAATTCCAAACTCGGAGCGGAACGGGAACAACGACAAAAAACCCCAGGGA
>JAEIGA010012053.1_pt1 | contig 13116 bp, 9 predicted proteins | sample 9270691 | NCBI WGS metagenome assembly JAEIGA01 (sample SAMN17057246, study PRJNA624740) | gut metagenome | biome: biome; isolation source: fecal sample | host: Bos grunniens | place: China: Xizang | collected 2019 | reverse complement strand
TTCTAATTAGATAAAAACTCCCACTCAATAGTGGGTGGGAGTTTATTTTTTAGATTTAGTTAATATTAATATTGAGGAATAATGGATAATAAGATTATTGTTTTAAGATCAGTTTATGGAAAAGTTAAAGAATGTCATCTTCAGCCATGTAAGCAGGCAAATGGAACTAATTTCCCATTTGTAAAACCAGTTAGATATGATTCTAATGGCAATATGGAGATGATTATGTCAGATAAAGAAAGGGCAAGTAAAGAATCTCAGTACTTTATCCCTGAAGATGAAATGATTACAATCACAGATGGTACAACTTTCGATCTTTCAAATCCTAGAGAAGAGAATCGTTGGTTGGCAATTAAAGACTCTTTCCTTATTGCGCCATCAAGAGACGCAAGGGATGGCAAGGGAATTTCACTTATCGATGGAGATAAGACACGATACGGTTTAGCTGAATTTTATATTGATATTCCTGGTGAAGAGTCTGCAAAAAGTGTTTCAAAGAAAAAGCTTATTACAAAAGCTTGACAATATATTGAGGAAGATTCGGCAGACGGAAGGCTTACTAAATGTAAACTTCTTGGAAGGAATTTGAGAAATGCGCCTTCGTCTGATGTAGAGGAATTCCTTTACAATAAAGCTGGTGAAAATCCTCAGAGAATTATAGAACTCTATACAAGTGCGGATGTTGCAGTCCAGTTGCTTCTTATTGATGCTCGTGAAAAGGGAACCATTAAGAAAGTAAATGGTATGTGAATGTATGGATAAGATACAATTCTTGGTGCTACTGATGAGTCTATTATGCTTTGGTTTAAGATTCCTGAGAATAAATCAGTTCTTGAACTTATTAGAAATGAGACTTACCCAGAGTATATGGTAATCAAGAAAGGAAAATAAATTAGAAAATTATAGGACAGTATGACTATTAGAGAATTTTACGACAAAACATTAATTGAGCTTAATAAAGTAGAAGCTCCCAGTCTTTTATTGGAGGACTTTAATTATTTTGCTAATAAAGCTGTCCAACAATATACAAATAAGATATATAATAGATATGACACAACTCAACAAACTACAGATGATTTGAGTGCGTTGAAGTCAACAACAAGATTGACAGTTGAAGAAGATAATGAATCTGGGGAATCTGCTCCAAAAGAATCAAAAACGTATTACTGTCAGCTTCCAACAAACTATCTACATCTCTTAAATTGTATTGTTGAGTTTACTGGTGGAGGCGTTGGAACGTGCAAATCTGAAACTAAAAAACAATCTATGGCGAGAAGATTGACATCGGATATGTACCCATCTATTATATCAAATGCCTATTTTAGGCCATCTTATAAATGTCCGTATTATTTTATTAATAATACAAATAAAGCACTTGTAGATGATTATGAAGCTAAATTAAAATTGATCCTTGATCCAAAGGCAGATGATTTGGATGAAAATGGAAAACCATTAAATCCAGATTTTTATGACAATCTTAGAATGGAGATTAGATGTGGAGATACCAGAGTTTGAACTCCAAAATCTGTTTATATTGATTATATCAAAACTCCGGATAAAATTGAGCTTACTTGGGATCAATTAAATGAAGTCGAAGACACTACAAGTAAATTAGAGTTTCCAGAATATGTTTGTTATGAGATTATTAACGAGTTTACTAAGTTAGTTCTTGAAAATTATGGAGATCCTAGATTAGAAACCCATTACCAAATCAATCAAACTATTCCTGGAGTAGTTAATAACAATTAAAAAGAATAATAATTATGTTTCAATATACTAAAGAAGTTATTTTAAATGACGAAAGCCTTATTTCTGTAGCCAATGGTGTACTTACTGTTAAGGGATATGGTGATTATAAAGTAGAAAATATCGTTGATGGTAAGATTTTCAGAACAGAATGTAAACCAGGTTCTGAGGGTAAAGTAGAATTAACAGCTAGTCAGCTTGGTATAGGTGAGGGTGAAAAAGTATTTACTTTCCGCGTAGTTACATCTAAACCTATTGCTGAGTTTGCATCACCTAATTGGAATGTGTTTGGCAAGCCAATAATTGTTGGGTACAATGCTGCAACACTTAAAGATGTAAAAGAGGCAGTAGAGTTGGCATTTGAAGGAAATGAGGTTGTTAAGGTTACACTTGATAAGGAGGATGAGCCTACTAAACTTATCCTTACTGGTGCTGACAAATATACTTCATTTGACAAACTTGCTCTTGATGATGAGCCAATTGCTGTAACTCCAGTAGCTAATGTAGAGCCATTTGGTACTAAAGATTGGATTATTGAGAATCTTCGTTTCCCAACTTATCCAAATATCCGTTATGCTTCTGCTGGCAACATGCCTACTCATGCTGAGTACGATGAGCTCTCATTTGCATACGTAGTTCCACGTGTAGGTCTTGGTGGTCTTTCTGGTGTTGGTCAGGGTCTTACTGCGGTAACTCGTCATATTTTCTATGTTCCTGCAGGCAAGATTACTACTCTTAAGAATGGTAGCACAGAACTTCTTGATTCTGATCCTGCAACAGGTGGCGACCTTACTGAAGTTGACACTGACAACGAGTAATAGATAAAATACAATTAATATAAGGCGGGTGGGAGTAATCCCGTCCGCCTAATTTTTTACAATATGACTCTTGACAAGATAACATCAGCTGTCCTTAATGACATTACTGCTGGATTAAGCGGACTAAATGCTTCACCAGCAATGTCTTACGAACAATTGGAGGACGAAGTAATCGAAACACGTCATACTGTAGTTAAGGACTGATATCTCAAAGGTTTAATTAAACCAGAAGATATGTTGTCTGCTATTAATTGTATTCCTGTTGATTGTGCAGATCCTTCTAAATGTTGTGATTTACCATCACACAAATCTCAATTACATTTTGAGATTCCAAGATTGATGGACGATTTGGGGGATGTTGCAATTAATTATATTGGAAGTACAGATAGAACTACTTCGTATGATGTATATTTCAACAGAGATGCAATCAAAATGCATAGTTATAAAAGAAGAGGTGCAGATAAACCATATGTTTATATAGAGAAAACTCCAAATGCAAATGGAAAATATGATGGATGGATTTATAATCTTCCGTTTGTTAAAAGAATTACTGTAATTGGAGTATTCAATGATCCAAGAGATCTTGCTGAATATAGCTGCTGCAATGAGCAAGAATATTTGGATTTAGGTGCAATTTCTAATGAAGTTAAAAACAGATTAACTACTAAGAAATTACAATATTACAGACAGTATTTGCAAGTACCTCAACAAAATAATTTAACACCTAGGTAATGAAATTATATAGTATTAAATCGGCATATGGATTGGCAAATGATTTATATGGAATTACTATTTCAGAAACTGCATTTGAAAATCTTGCTTTAAATGCCTGGGAATTAATTGGAAATAAACATACAAGATTATATAGATATATTGGGTCAACTGAAAATAAAGCATTAGAATTACCATGTAATGCTGAAATAGTTGAATCTGTACATTTGCCAATAAACGATGCTCAATTAACAAGCTCCGATTCGTCATATATAAATACAGAAAATATTTCAACTGAAAGATATATTGATGCTTATAGAGGGTTTGATGATGTTTATTATCAGAAAGGAAAGTTTGCAAAATATAAGGAAGTTGACGGAACATTGTATTTTAATAAAGACTATCCTAAAGTGATGGTTGTGTATCATGGCGTAGAAGCAGATGAAGATGGTTTACCTAAAATAAATGATAAAGAAATGAAGGCGATTGCAGCGTATGTTGCGTACGCTACGCTATATAAAGAAGGATTAACTAAACGAGACGGAGGATTGGTTCAATTAGCAACAACTATTCAAAATGAATGATTGAAAAGATGTAATGCAGCCAGAGTTCCAAATTATTTGAATCAAAATGAAATGGATGCAATTCTCGATGTTAAGTTTAGGTGACCACAAAAGAAATACGGAAATAGTTTTAAACCTATTGTTTAATGGAGAAACATTATAAAAATGATTATTGTTTTACCAATAAAGATTTGTTTGAAAATATGAAGTGAGATAAATTAAATTTACCTCAATTCACGCATAAAAAACGAAACAAAGATACTAGAATAGAATATGTTACGGACGTTTTTATGCGAGCTTTTAACATGATTTTATTGGATATTATTGAAAATAATGTTACCTTTGTATTACCTTTATTCGGCAATAAAGAGGCGTGTTTTCATGTGAAAAAAATTGACGGAGATGCATTTAAAAGAGCTAGACAAAATGGGGCTTTTGAAGGAATTGATTTTTTAAAATCAAATTTCTGTGGTTATTTAGTAAATTTTCAATATACTACGTCTTATGGATTGGGAGAAAAGCCAATTCATTTATCGCCTGCGTTAAAGGAAAAATTTTATAATAACATCAATAATGGAAAACAATATTATTAATGGAAATTAAATACATAGAAGACTATTATGATAAAATAAAAGAACAATTTCCGGAATTAACTGAAAAACAAATTTCTCAAATTTTAACTTTCGGATTTCAGTCATTTTATTTGCATACTTTATACGGGGGCGATATATTAAGTAAGTCCCCGTATTTAACTGTATATTGTGGTAAGACATTCTTAGATCCTCAAAAATTTATGCAATATCGAGGACTTAAACTTACTACAAAACTTAGAGTAAAATACAAAAAGGCTAAAACACAATGAGACGGGTATTATTATTTTGGATTAACTGATGAAGAATTCGAATATTACAAATCTCAAATGAAAAAAAGTGGACGAAGAAGGCGAAAGTTTCATTTTAAACAAATAACAATGTTTAAAATATTGGAAGAACTTTTGTCAAAACGTAGATTTAACCACATATTTAAAATTCCTTATCCATTGGATGTTGGATTCAGACATGTTAGAGAAGATGTGGTTACAAGAAATTTTGAATACATTCTTAGAAGAAATAAGGATGGTAAAATGGAACCTGTAAGTCATGAGTAGACACGAAAATACAAATCAATTTAAAGACGGTTTGTTAATGGATTTACATCCATTGCAAACTCCGAATACCGTTTTAACAGATTGTTTAAATGGAACTTTTATTACCTATAACGGAAATGAGTATTCTCTACAAAATGATATGGGTAATTTCAAATTAAAAAATTGCAGATTAAGTCCTGGTTACTTGCCGATTGGAAGCGCAAGTTATGCAGACACTATATATTTATTATCATATAATCCAATTGAGGATAAAATTGAATTAGGATCATATCCTTCACCCGCGCAATATAATGATTCTTCTGATACAAAATATCATCAGATATATGGTTTATTAGAAGGATTTGTTGCAAGTAATCAAAAAGAAAATAATACAATAAATTCAGATTATACAATAACACAATCGGATTTAAAAGAATTTATTAAATCTATTACTTTTGATGGAAAACAATTTCGACTAAAATCGGGTGATGAATACTTATTAAAAGTAAGCGGAGCGAATTGTTGTATGTTTGAATCCTTTGATTATGAAGTAATATTCGATAGTGGTAAAAAACAAAAATTTGACCCTCCTACATCTGAACTAGAGAAAACAGTTCCTGTTCCATGAGATACTCCTGGAAATATTAAAATTACAAATCATTTATTTGAATTTAATCAAAGTTCAAGCAGAATTACTTCAAAACGTAACTTTAAAGATAAAGTCGAAATAGATGTTTTATATGAAGTTTTTATTATCGATCCAAAATTTAATGATATTATATCCGACGATATTCTGGAAAAAAACATTAGAGTTGTTGGAAAATTTATATTACCAGGTGAGGAGTCAATAATCAGAAACGGATTTATTAAAAGAAAAGGTGTTAAACAATGATTAGATACTTATAAAAAGATTGAGTACTTGTTTACATTTGAAATACCAGCATCTAACTCTAACTCTGAATTAATATTTCCAGATTCAGTTAATATAACAATAACTCCAGAATTTATAACCGATCTTACAATTGTTGAAAATAAATCCAAATTAAAAAATATAACTAACGATTCTACGATTAATTTTACAATTATACAGAATGAGCATATTGCTAATTTAAACATTGATTTAGAAAATATTAAAGTTTCTGAAATTGGTGATTCTAAATTTTATTGGAAAAATCAAAAATTATATGTTAATTGTACTAATATAGACGGATACACACCTTATTATAAGATTCATGATAGTGATTCTGAAGAATGACAAAGAGTAACTTCTTCATCAGACAATGACGAGCTTATAATTGATGTATCGTCAAATGAATTTGTTGCAATTAGTTTCTGTTATAGAGAAGAAATTGATATTAATCCCGGTAATGAAGAGAATTATGAAGAAATAGATGGGAAATGGGTTAAAAAACAATATGATTTGGAAACTACAAAAGTTGTATTCACATATGATAGTAACATAATGGATGAGTTATGAAATGAATATTGTGGAAAAATTCTTTCGAACGGGAATGCGGAAAATGATTCTTTAACCTATGGTAAAAGATATGACCTGATTTCATTTGTTGATATTTATAAAAAACATTTAAATAATTTAAATGTTAATTATACTTTAGAGTTAGGTGAGTTAGGAACAATTCATGATTTTAATGCAGAACAAGGAGAATTTTACAAGTATTTTAATCGTTTCTTTGAAAAAGATGAAAATGGCAAGTTAAAATATGAATTTCCATCTATAGTTTCAAAAGCACCACAATCGTATAATTCAGACCAATGTTTTGAAATACCTAGAGATGCTGCACTTAATGTAAAGTTATCTGGCGATATCGAATCATTTGATGATGTTACTAGTGATAATGTTAAAAGTAATATCACGATCAAATATATTGATAGAAAAGATCTTTTATCCCGCACTCCACAAACTATTAACAAAAACACAAATACTACTGTACAATTGTGGAATAAAATTAAAGGAGAAGTTTCACAGTTAGGAGATACTTTTTATTTTGTGGATAATTTGAAATATGAAGCCATAAACGGCTCAGATAATTATCGGTTTGATGCAGTTACTTTAGATCAAGATGGAAATAAAAACGGAGATTTTACAGTTAATTGTGAAATTGATGGTCAAGAATATTTGTGAAAATCGTTAGATATACAAAATTATCGCGCAATTCGAATGGGATATCCTCAAACTAGTCATCATATCGGCGAAGAGGTACCATGTAGGCAAATGGATTTTGCTGGATTTGGAGAAAAAGGAATAAATAACATGTCGAATCTATCAATCGCTATAGGAGGCGCAGCTGGATTAGGAGCAGCATTTGGATTAGTCGGAGTAGGAGCAGTAGGATTGGCTGCTTCAATTACAGCATTGGCGTCTCTCCAATCGTTTGATAAAAGAAAACTTTCGGGAATGTGTAATTATATTGGTAATTTTCATAAATTAATTAGAAATAACAGTTTACAGTCTGATGACTGTGCATTAACTACTTGTAAAGCAACAACTTTCTATAGAGATAAAGCACAGCGTCCATCTTTTACTACTTCAAACGGAACAATTCATTTAACTCCAGATTGAAAAAAGTGAAAAGACGGAGAAGGTGATGGTAAAACAAAGCATCACAGTAAATCTAAAACATTTTTAACATTGCCGATTTTACATACAAAAGGATATAAATGAGGTCCGAAACGCGAATTAACTGATCCGGCAACAACTATGGAAATGACAGAGGATTACGAATTGTGAGTGAAAATTAGCGGAAGTGAGCAACACAGTACTCCTGTTAAAAAGGGAGGTGCAAAATCATTTGAGCATGGTGTTGGATTTATAAATATTGATCATAATCCTGGATGATATAAAGTGTGGACTGAGGATTGAGACAAGGATCCAGAAAATCAAAAAAATTATTTTCAACCATGTTCACAAACGTCTGTCACCCCATATAATTGGATGTCGAAAAATGGTGAAATCCCTAATTGATGTGGACAATTATTTTTAGAAGTAAAAATTCCAGACTCAATATATAACAAATTTGAAGAATATCGTACGAAATTCCTCAATGTCACGTTTGAAAATTTTCCAACTAAACAAACGTTTGAATATAAACATGAGTCTGTTTGACGTAATTGAGAGTCTCCAGATAGTTATTTTACAAATATTAAGAAACATTGTGATGATGATTATGAGAACTTAACAACGCATCCAATATTCAAATGTTTTATTAAAGCTGGGTCAAGAGTTTCAGATCGAATAAAAAATTGACCAGTAGCAGGAATGTATCCTCTCGTTGAACATGATGTTGCTGGAGACGTCTTTGATTCTGTTGTCGTTAATAACATGCCACCTTGGGAAAACATATATGTTGACGGATCTGGAAAACCATATTTAACTCGATTGGATCCAGAGTCACACATGTATATTTGTAAAAATGGTAAGAAACAAGTATTTGGTTATTTTCCATGCGTAAATATTTAATATGAAAGTATCGTTAATAACAAAAACATATCCTGAAGAGGGGGATTTTCAACACATTTATTCCCCTCTTCATAATTTTGTAAATAAAGAAGGAATTCTAAGTAACTTTACTGTTGATAGAAATAAATTGCCGATTAATGTAGACAATCCCATTTCTATAGAATGTCAGCCAAGTTATGATGGGACCGTTAATTTAATTGTTTCTGATGATGATAATCCTTTGCGATTAATTAATTCTAGATTTACAAAAACAGAAAATAACAGATTTAAAATAATTAATAGAGATCAAGTTGAACAATCAAATATCTATAAAGAATCACACTTATCTACAACAAATCTTATTTTAACTCCAACAAAATTGCCAAAAGTAAAATTTAAACAAACTAGAAACTGTGGGTCACTTGCCGGAGGAAATTACACTTTTTATATGAAATATGTAGATGGTGACGGTAATGAATCAGATTTCGTTGCAGATACATTTCAAATTCCAATATTTAAAGGAACTGTTGGATTCCCTAAAACCATTAGTGGTACACTGGTAGACGAAAAAACCGATAAAGCAATTGTTTTATATTTTACAAATTTAGATACATCATTTTATGGTGTAAAACTGTATTTTTCGAGAGAAACATCAGATTTAAATGGATATCGAGTTAGTAAATTTGGTGAAATTATGGAAACGTTTCAGATTACAGATGAAACTATGGAATTACTAATTACTGGAAATGAAGAGGTTCATGATGTGAGTTGGGATGTTATTAATTTTGAGCGTTTTAATTTTACTTCTGCGAAAACACAATGTCAACAACAAAACATGTTGTTTTTGGGCAATATTTCAAAAACTCCATATGATGTCAACACGTTAAGAAATATTTCGTTGTTTTTTAAAGTAAAATGTGTACAAAATGAAGATGTGGGTTGGGTTAATCCAAAAGATTATTCTACAAATGATTCTGGGGAATATTATAATCCAGAAAATGTATGTTACAAGGTTGGATATTGACCAGATGAATATTACAGACTTGGTGTCGTATATGTGTTAGAAGATGGTTCTCATACAGATGTATTTAATCTTCGAGGATGTTGTTTTTCTGGAATTGGAAGTGAAAATTTAAAAACAGATGATAAATTTGTTATTGGTGGGATTAAACAAAATCTGCCAGATAGAGAATTTCTCGATAAGTCAGAATTATTTCAAAATACATATGGCGTATTTAAAAATCCATCTTTTGACCATGTTAAAGTCATCGATTACGAAAATAAAACCGTTAAGCCAATACATTATGAAATCTCATTAAATGATGTAGATGCTATTAATGAATTAAAAAAATGTGGAGTAAAATATTGTTTTTTTGTTAGACAAAAAAGAATTCCTACCATATTATTTCAAGGTTTATCATTGGCTGTTGACAAAACAAGCGGCTCACCAATGATTAGTGATAGAGAGAATAAATATTATACAGAAAGTTTTTTAACTAACAATCCTAGTCCAATTAATCGGACTTTGGGAAATATTGTTATGTCTGAAGAAATATTATCTGCTTCAAAAACTTATTCTGTAACAAATACTTTTTCAGGAACAGCATTAATTTCTCCAGATACATCTTTTATTCCTGATTTACAAAATACATTGTGTGGAACAGTAATGCAATTTGAGAAATTAACTGAAACAAGTTTCCCTGTACTCGATAAACGAAATCATATATTTTTCCTAAAAAATAAGCAAACTGCAAAAATATATAATTTCCCAACAGTATTTGTTAATGAAGATGTTCCTTATAAAATTGTAAATGATTTTCAATTTAGTTCCCGATTTGGATCTGCTGAATCTGTAAGAGATAATCGATTTTTTGGAAAAGAATTAAAAGTTTCTGCTGACGAAGATGGAACCGGAGCATATGATGAAAAAAATAAATCAATTTTACGTGGAATTTATACATCATATGTTGGAGTTTGTGGACAATTAGAACATCAGTGTTTATACAATGTTAGGGTTGGAAATTATTCATCTTCTTATACTGAATTGTATATGAAAGATAGAGGTTTTGATCACGCTCCATTTTATAATATTACAAATAATATCTCTTTTGAGGATTTTGGTAAATCTCAATCTGTGTGAGGCGGAGACTGTTATAGTAACACTGTAACAATTAGATTGAACCGAAATTTCACGGATCCAGATGCTCCGATCAACGATTATGTTCTTGAACCAGGGAGTTGAAATGAGATTTATAATGGATACATGAACATGAAAGAATCTAAAAATTCCGAAGAACACGCAGCATTTAAGCAAGACAGTCCTGATAATAGCTCAAAAGGCGATTGATATAAAATTAATCGTGGAGATTTAAATTCAGCACCATTGGGAATGTGAATCACATTTAAGTTGTTGTCTTCATATAATCTAGGAATGCGGGCTGAGGATCGAAATAATGTACAAGAAATGGCAATGATGGGAAATGCTAGATCTTTTTATCCAATTTCTAATATGAGTATTTCATCTAATGCTAAGATTTCTGAATCAAAGTTATTGAATACTGGATATTCGGCAACAGTTGGAGCAAAAGAATATTACGAACATCCTCCTGTTCCGTATGTAAAAACATTATTTGATAACAGAATTGCATTTTCAAATATTCAAGTTGAAGATGATTTTAAAAATGGATATCGAGTGTTTGCTCCACTTGCATATCAAGATGTTGATAGACAATATGGTGCAATTGTTAAGCTTTTACCTTGGGGAACTGATTTAATTTGTGTATTTGAACACGGAATTGGATTGATTCCTGTAAATGAAAAAGCATTGATGCAAACTACATCTGGACAGTCAATTCATTTATTTGGAGCAGGTGTATTGCCGAATCAAATAACTTTGATTTCTGGTGATTTTGGATCAATTTGACAAGATTCTATTATAAAAACAAATATTGGAATTTATGGAATTGATACTTATGCTAAAAAGATTTGACGATATTCTAATCAAAATGGATTTGAATTGTTGTCCGATATGAAAGTTCAAAGATTTTTAAATGACAATATTTTGTTATCTGAAGGAGATAAATATCCAGAACTTGCACTAAAGAATGTTAAAACTCATTACAATGCACATAAAGGTGATGTGATGTTTACTTTTTATAATCACAATGAGGGTAAGGAATGAAATCTTTGTTTCAATGAACGTTTAGGTAAATGAATTACAAGATATTCTTGAACCCCAATTACTTCTGACAATATCAATAATTGCTATTTTTCTTTAGACAAAAAACGAGCAGAGTTACTTGGACACATTCATAGTTTAAAAACAGGTCCATTTAAAATTCTTGATCGTGAAAATGGGGATAAAGGTTATTTTTGGAAAAACGCAGAATTTAATCAGTTAGAAATGAATGTTGAATTAAATGATGATTCTGAAAAAATGTTGTTAAACATGTTATCTGGAGAAACATCTTATGTTGATAAAAACGGAAAAGAACAAATATTTCCAATTGATTATTATGTGTTAAATACTTTTTGTAAATACACAGATATTGATGGCAAATCTGGCAAAATCAACATCAATGAAGAGGCCTATGATACTTGATGGGGTTCGAATTTTCCACAATGAGTTGAAACCGGAGAAAAAATTGACATCAACAGTGCGGATGTAAAATATGATAATTATGATTCTTCTGAAGATGTTGAATATGAAGAATATCCACATAAACCGCTATATCTAAAACTTAATGTTTCTGTTGTTACTTATAAACAGGGAATTTCATCAAAACCTGTTTATAAAACAATCGTAATTCTTCCGAAAGAAAAGGATGTTAAATTAGCAAACAGAATGGATGAATATAATGAACTCCTTTTAAATGGATTTTATATTCATGGTCGCGCGGGAATATTTGATGAAATGGACTACACTAATTTAGAACTGAATGATCAAATTCTTCCTACTAAATGATATGATAAACAAGAACCTTTTGAATTTGAGTTTGTTATTAATGGGCCCGTTGGATTACATAAAATATTTGACAATCTTGTTATCATTTCTAATAATGTAGAACCTAACAGCATTGAATATACAATTGAGGGAGATACTTATTCTTTATTTAAAAATAACGATTTGTTTAATAACAACATTAAAAAACAACTATACAAGTCTGGAGTTGGATTTAAGAATGCAAAATTAAATTATGATACAATTTTGAATCAATATAGTTTAACTATTCATCAAGATTGTAAAAATATAGCAAATCCTAAGTTCGGACGAAGACTTGGAAATATACAATATAAAGAAGACTCGTGATATGTTACAATTGATCCTTTGGTATTCGATCCTATGTTAAAGGCGTCTCCAGAAGATCAAAAAACTAAATGAGTTTCTACTAGAATTAGAGATAAGTTCTTAAAAGTTCGAGTAAAATATACAGGTGAAGATCTGGTTATAATTACTGCGATTAAGAATTTGTGTACTTTAAGTCGAGCTTAATTATGATAAAAGAATTACCTATATATTTGCAAGATGGTGGATATGTGGAGAGGATGCAGAATAAAGTTAAACGTCAACAGAATGCAGCAGACCGATTGATGAAAAGAAAATCAAATCTTTTAGATCGAAATATGTCTGTTAACGCTCAGTTGCGAGCCAATAAATTACACGAACGTGCCGATAAGTTTAAAGATTCTGCTGCT
>JAEIGA010012052.1_pt1 | contig 13116 bp, 22 predicted proteins | sample 9270691 | NCBI WGS metagenome assembly JAEIGA01 (sample SAMN17057246, study PRJNA624740) | gut metagenome | biome: biome; isolation source: fecal sample | host: Bos grunniens | place: China: Xizang | collected 2019 | reverse complement strand
ATGCTTCTTCTAAATTAAGTTCTAATTGTTCTTGTAGCAATGTGAAAATATTTTCAGTAGAACTCATAATAGCATCTTCTTCTTCTCTTAAATAACTATCAATAGTATTTTTATTTTCTTCTAAAGCAGCATAAAGCTTACCAGATTTAGCATTATTTATTGCTTCTTCTATCTTCGCTTCTTCTGTTAAACCAGCAACCGCATTCGCCAATATATCATCCTATTGCTTTATTATTTCATCTCTTTCTATCTTTAAATTTTCCATATATTTAAATCTAGAAAGTACATTAGCTTTTTCTGCTTCAATAGTTGATTCATTTAATTGTTTATTAAGAGCAATATCATTTTCTTTACCCATTAATCCCAATAGGTTTCTATAATGGTCAATTTTATTAATTATAATATCAAACTCTTCTAATGTTTGGTTAATTTTGTCAGAGCCAGTTTCTAATGCTACATTATAGGCCTAAAATACTTCATCGAGAACTTCATTTAATGTCTAATAAGTTGAAATATAATCAGAAATAATGGTCTAAATATTCTCAACTTTATCTGCTGCAGATATATCGGCATCCATTGTTTTATTAAAAAATGTATCTGTATAATTACTAAGTTTAATCGCATTAGTTGTAGTTGTTTTAATTTGATCGTAATAAGTTTTCATCTTTGCTGAAATAATATCAAGACTGCCTTCTAATTCTATTGCAATTGTATCTGCTATTTGTCCCGCTACATCAGTTAGAGTTTTACCTACGTCATATTCATGATTTATTATTAATTGATTATTATCCTAAATAGCATAGGTTAAATCTTTAACAGCATCTTGATTATCAATATACAAATCTCTTGTCTCTTCATACTAAGTAGCAACCTTTTGAAGTTCTTCAATATTTTTTTCTGCTTGCTTATACTCTTCCGATTCTTTATATTTATCTTGCTCTTCCTTGGTTGAATAAGAGTTTAATTTATCAATAACACTATTCCACTCTCCAGTAGCTGCAGCTAAAACCGCTTCTTTATTATTGATACGATCATCTTCGTCAAAAGTGAAACCTGCAGCTGAGGCAGCTTGTTGATCTATAGCTAAATTGGCTTTTATTTCATCTTGTTTGGTTAATAATGCTTTTTTCTATTCTTCTAATTTTTTATTAACTTCAGTTAATGCTTTAATTCTATTAGCACCCCAAAGTCTATCAGCATCTTTATTTAAACGGTCTACATCTTTTTCAATATCCTAAAGAATATTTTCAATATACTCATAACGCTCAAGTATATCATCTAAATCTTTCTTTTGGTCTGAATAATCTTCAGGAGTGTTGGAACCATTTTTATCTCCCTCTCCTTCAGTTTCTACTATATCGTTTAAATCTCCAAAGGTTCCTAATTTCTCAAAACCCTCATACTAAATATTTCCATTAGCATCTAAAATGGGTATATCTGCCATAGGACCAGTATATTCTATTTCATGTCCCTTGTCATCTTTAGTATACCATTTTCCATTTTTCTGAGTATAAATATTATATTTTAAACCTGTCTAATGATTATAATCGTCTTTAGATGCACTCTCAAGGTTTAAATTCTCTGGAGAAACTTTTGTAGTTGTAGATGACGTTGAAGTTGAACTTCCACCCATAGAGTTAGAAGGCAATCCTCCACTTTCAGAAGATACTTCAGCCTAAGGGGTTGAACCATCAGTTGACATACTAGGTACTTCAACTTGTCCATAAATCTTAGCAGGTTCTACAGGTTCAGTTTCTTGAGTAGTGGTATCTGTCCATATTTCATTACCATCCGCATCAACCGTTATTGGCGAACGCACATGATGTGTTATTGTTTTATACATAGGAACAACAGTTTCTTGAGGAACTTGAGTTGTTTTTACCTTGGGGGCAATATTAACAGTAGATAATAAAGCATTTATTTGTTCAGCAGTCATTCCAGACTTTTTAACCAAAAGATTAAAAGCATCCATAGCCTTTTTGGTATCTACAGTTGCTCCTATTTCAATGTCTTCAAATTGTGAAACAAAATCATCCCAAGCTTTTTCTATCTCCTATTGATTTTCTACTATTCCATTTTCTTTTAAAATAATATTAACTAAAATATCTTTTGCTGCTTTTTTCTATAATTCTTCTAAAGCTTCAGCACTACCTTCAGCAGCTTTTTTCATTAACTCTAAATTATCAGTATCAGTAATAAACTCAGTACGAATATAATCTTCTGAAACATTTAAAACATCTGACATAGCTTTTTTAACATCATATAAAGCATTAGCATATTTCTTTGTCTCTTTATTAGCTTTGTCTTTTAATATTTTTGTCCAATCGTCAAGATTTTCATTTAAAGCTGCTAATCCTTTATTGGTTCTTAAAGTTGCCCTTGCAATATCTTCAACAGCCTCAGTATTATCAACTAAACTATCATCTAATTTATCACTAGAGTCTGTTAATATATCCGTTGAATCTGCTAAGTCTAATAAATATTCAGTATATTTAATAACTTCTTCTGAATCCAATTCGGCATCGATCGATTTAACAGTATCTAAAGCCTAAGTATAATGACTTTCCGCTATTACACCCTTCTGAAGTAATTCATCTAATTCTTCTATTGAAGTTGCCGAATAAGCATATTGTGTTTGCTACTAATTTAGCTCTGTTAAAGCGTTTTTATTTTCTTCATAAAATTTTTTAAGTTCTTCGCTATATTCATTTAATCCAGTAGCTAATAATTCTAATTCTTCTGGAGTAGCTTCTAAATCTGTATAAACTCCATTTGCTTCTTCTATTTTTTTAACTAAGCCAGTCCAAGTTTCTGATGCATCAAAACTTAATTCTTCAAAAGCTTCTGCCTATAAGTTAAGTCCCCCCATGAGCTCTAATGTTTTTGTAACATTAGCCACTTGTTCTGGATTATAATAATATTCATAATCAACAAATACATCAGCCTCAGAAGAAGATTTTGCCTATTGTATGCGAACACTATCAAATGTCTAATAATTAACTAAAGGGAGATTTAATTGGGAGAAAGCTTGACTAGGATCGTAAGTGGTAAAAGAACTTCCGTCCTTTCCATAACCTCTTGATATAGTATAGCTAGGTTTGGTCTACCTGGCATTATAATTCTAATTTTTAGATATTGTTGCCCCATTCGCTGTTGTATACGATCCCGATGAAAATAATTTATCTACCAACTCTTCGGCATTAGTTTCCTAAGGATAATATTTTCCTGAAATCATATATCCTTTACCATTATTCTATTCAGTTACGATGCGACCATCCCATGTTTTATATGTCTAATCTAAAGAATAATTTCCTTCAGCATAATCTTTAAAAATACTGTAATCTATATTGTCTAATATTGAAACAATATTACCTTTAGTTTTGTTCTCATTGGTATCATCTACATTTAAAGAATCAATAAGTTTTTCTCCATTTTTATTATATACTGTCATTGTTTTCTCATATAGATTCCATCCTGCATCATTCCTCGCCTAAGTATACTATTTATCTACACCTTCAATAACATTACCAGTTCCCGTATTCCAAGCCAAGTTTTTTATAGAAGATATATTATTTGCAACCATCTATTCTCGAGTAGCATCATTAATCTATTTAATAAAAGAAGATTGTTTTTCTTTTTTTAAGGCCTAATTAAATTCATATGCTCCTGTAACTAATTTATAAGTACCATCAAGCATCTATACAAAATATTTCTAAAGATTTTCTCCCAACTTTAAGTATTGATTTTCATCTATAGTATCACCTTGAGATAAAGTATCCTCTAATATTTCATTAATAGTTAATATTTTATTTTTGAATACCTCTGTACCATTAGCCGCTAACCTCATTGCATTAGATAAAGTAACAATATCCTCTTGAGTATAATTACTCACTATTCCTGCTTCATCTAGGGCTTTTTTAACATCTTCCAGTTCTGCAGTTTCCCACTCTATCTTCGATGTAGCATCAGAAAATTCTATAAATTTTTCAATTCCGATATTTTTAATATTTTCCGCTACTTGCTAAGCAACCTCTGCACCATTTTCAGTATAGGCTTTCATAATAATTTGTTGATATTGTTCTGCTTGCTCCACAGTTAAACCATTAAAAACACTAGCATATTTCTAAAAAATATTCTAAACTTCAGCATTACCAGACATCATTATATTGTTTAATGCATTGATAGCTTCTGTGCCTTCACCCACTATTTTATTAACAATATCTTTAGAATTAACTCCTTCAATACTATTTAAAGTTGAAGCATCTAGTCCAAGAAGCTTTAAAACTTCTTCTTCAGACATATTCTATAAGTTCTAAGCCTAAGCCATGGTTAAACTGTTAGAATAAGCAAAATCTCCCTAACCTTTATTAGCTAACAAATTTAAAATTTCAGTTGTATTAATGCCGGTCTCCAACTGTATCTGATCTTGCTTTTGTATCAAACCTTCTACAGCGTTTAATACTTTATCACCATCTTTGTTTTTAGCTATTTCTTTATCTATATTGGCTTTTATCGCTTCAGCTGCAGCCTATTTCATTAATTTTTGTCTTGCATATTTATCTTCGTCTTCATAGATTTGATTACCTTGTCTATCTTTAACTATCATTTTACCAGATTTATTCTCGAAAACGTAATCATCAATCTAATCTTTTTTATGTCCCATTTGAGCTAACAATAATTTATAGGTATTTACATCATTCATTTCAGTAATACCCATTTCGTTAGCCAAAGCTTTTAAAGTTGCACCACCAGCTTTATTAGAATTCCAAAAATCTTCAACATCTGCATTTGAATAATCAGCTCCACCTTCATATTTCTTTATTTCTTTATTTGCTTTATCTATTGCGTTTTGTCGTTTTTCATCATAATTTCCATTTTCTACTACATTAGCCATTATTTCAGTTATTGTATTAACAGTTCCTTCATCAGTAACCCCAGTAGTTTTATTAGTGGCTATAGAATTAATTTTATCTTTATAAATTTCTTGAACACTATTTTTTGTTTCTTCTCTAGATAAATATCCAATAGCTTCAGCTGTTTCTTTTGCTTCTTCAGCTAAATTCTCAAACGCTGTCCTATTATCAGCAATAACATCAACATAACTAATACCTGCTAAAGCCAATTTATTCATTAACTCTGTATCACTCATTAACGCTAGATCAAAACTGTTTAAAGCAGTGGTTATTTCTTTTAAATCTTCATTATCAAATTGATTAAAATTATTTTCTCTTCTAAACTGAGTATAGCTATACTCCATATCTGCTTTTTTACTTTCGATTTTGGCCTAATTTAATGTACTTTCAAGACCTAATAAACGATTTTCCATATCTCGTTCAGCATCTTCTAAAGCATTTTCATCAATTTTTATTAAACCATTTTCCATAGTATACTAGCCATATAATCCATAAGTTTCTATAAGATTTCTAGCTTTCTCATTAGCCTCTTCCAATGCTTTATTATATTCTTCAGTACCTTTTTCTAAATCTTCCAAAGCCTTTACAGCTCCATCATAATTAGAAACTTCTTCTTTAAATTTTTTAACTTCTTCAGTTAATTTTTCATATTGCCCCGTTAAATCTTCAACATTCTTCTTGGCTGATTCCATAGCTTTTTTGTCAGCATTATACCAATTATCAATTGCCCCAGCCACTAAAGCAATAATTGCTACCAAAGCCGCTATAGCAGCAATTACTAATCCAATAGGCCAAAGGACTGTCCATAAAGCTGCTCCAAAGCTTAAAGTTGAACCTTCAAGGGCTTTCCCTGCTAAAGCTGCTGATATTTCTGCAGCACTATACCCACCAAGTCCTATAGCTCCAGCTATAGTAGCACTTAAGTTAGACATTAAAGCTAAATTTTGAGCATTTAATGAAGTAGTAACCATAAGAATAATAGGTAATAAACTGGTAAAAGAATTCAATAATTTCTCAGGTAAAGACATTTCTTCATCTTGCCAAATGCTCATTATATTTTTTATACCTTGAATTGCTTGAGTAACTGTCATAGCTACAGAAATTAAACTAGATAATCCCTCTCCTATAGTAGGAACGCGTACCCCTACTTCATCCAATGATTTACCGAATAGCTCATAACCTTTGACCATTGCGCCCGTAGAATCGACTACTTCCTATTGCTAAGTAGCTATTCCTTGATAATCATCTGCTATATCATCAACTACCTACTACGTTTCAGGAGATGGTTGAGGACTTCCCTTACCCTGTTTTCCTCCTCTTTCTCCTTTTGCCATAGCGATAGCGTTTGCAGCTTCTTGTCTCGCATCCTCTATTTTACGACCAGCCGCAGCAGCTACAGCTTCTATTTCTTTTATAGCTTGCTCAAATTCTTCCATTTCCATAGTACCGTTAGATAATTTTGTTACATACTTTTCTATTAAAGAAGCGCCTTCTGTTCCATAAATATCTTCAAGGGCTAATCCTGCATTTTGAGCTCCCAATTTTATTTTATCTAATTCGGCTTTTAACTTTTTATTACTATTTTCTATATTTTTAGTATCTAAACTGGCCTAAAAAATTATTGATAAATCTGTGGTTGCACTTTCCTAAATTACTTTCTATCTTAAATTATTTAATTTTTCCTTAATATTCTTTTTAGCATCTTCGTCTTTAACCCCTCGAAAGGCTTGACGTTCTGTTGAAGCTGCATCTTTTTCAGTTTCTTCCAAAGCTTCTGCAGCTGCGACAGCTTTTTCTTTTAAAGCATTAGCACTATCTCTTATAGCCTATGTCCACTATTTCTCATATTCGGTCATCTAAGAAACTCTTTCAGTATATTTTTCCATTCCTGCTTGCTATTGCTCAAAACCAGCCATTTGAACATTACCAGTTACACTACCACCTTGAGTATTAGCAATCATGTTTTTATATTCATTTTGACTTTCTACCTTTAATTTCGACTCAATTTTATTTTTTACAGCGGGAATTCGCATAATTAAAGAATCTATTCCTGCTCCTATTTTTTGCTAAAAAACTCTAGTAAAAATAGCTCCTAATGTGGCTAAAACATTTCCAAAGCCGCCAAAACCGTCAGATAATTTTTTAATTCCATCAAGTAAATCTGCTAAAAAATCATTCAAATCTATAAAAAATTTATCGTCAATCATACTATTCCATAAATTTTCCAATGAAGCTTTTACTCTTTTTGAAGAGGCTTCCCAAGATTCTTCATAAATTTTTGACTATTTTTCAAGGGTGCCCTCTGCTCCTTCAGCTATTTCTAAATTAACTTTAAATGTATCCCAGTTATCCATTAAAGCCATTAATTGGTTATACTATCTAATACCACCAACAGTCTAAGCCAAAGCAACCTATTGATCTTTATTTAAAGTACCCCATTTAGCACCCATTTCATCTAAAATATCATTCATTTCTTTAAGCTAACCATTAGAATCTTTAATATTGATACCAATAGCCGCCATTCCTTGTGAATATTTATTTAAAGTAGTGCCATCTTCTAATGTTTCTCCAAGTTTTAATCCCTACATACGAGAGAATAAAGTCTTAAAGGCTGTACCTACGACATCTGCGCTTTGACGAGTTTCTGCAGTAACAGTTGCTAAAGCCGAGGTTGCATATTCATAACTTAAACCAATAGTTTCAGCAACAGCAGCAAACTTCTCAAGACCCTAAGCAATTTCATCTGTACTTGAGGCAGTAGCGGCACCAAGAGCAGTGATAGCATCTGCGTAATACTCAAGAGATTTAGTTCCGTTATCAAAATTATTCCAAATTGCGGTCATCTAATCAGAGACTGTTTGCGCTGCTTGACCTGTTACATTAGCCATTTTTATTGTGGCTTTTGTACGCTCTTCAATTTCTTTAGCACCTAAACCTTGCTGATAATAAATCAAGGAAGCTTTTACATATTCATTCGTAGTTGTACTAAGAGCTTTTGCTGCCGCATTAGCTTGAATAGCAAACTTATCCATCTCTGCAGCCGATTGCTCAGAGACAATTCGAATGTTATTTAAATTTTTATTTAATTCTTGGGCATAACCAACAGCTGATTGCAAAGCACGCATAAATCCGTGAATTATGCTAGAAGAAATCTGCCATTTTGCAGCATTTTTCATACTTACCCACATATCATCTAATAATTTATTAGTCTACTTTAGCGGAATTGAACTCTACTAAATATTTTGAGCTAAATTTCCAAATGCTTTTGTTCCTATTGAACCAACGCCCTATAAATTTTCCCTTAAAGAAGTTAGACTTAATCCACTTGTTTTTAAAGCTTGATTAAATTTTCCCAGGTCTAAAGTACCTAAAGAAGTTTTTGAGAAATTTAATAAAGTCTACAACTTTTGCGCTTCTCGTTGCGCCTACTAAAATTCTTCAGTTAATCCTAAATTTTTATCATTTTTTATGATAGAATTTAAAGTCTATTGTAATTCCTTTAACTACTTTTTTGCCTATGTAACATCAGTCTTAATCCCCAATGTTACATCTATTCTTCCATTTGTCATAGTATATATACTATCTCCTTTCTCTCTAAACATTTTTTTATTTTGCAAAATAAAAAATAGCCATAAGAGATTTCTATCTCTTATGGCTATAATCTCTTATTAAATAATAATTTTTATCTAATAAGATTAACCAAGTTTGGTTAAAACAGATTTCAGAAACTCCATATTCTATGGGTCTGCTATTTTTTGTTGTATTTCACTAGCTTCTAAGTTAAGATTACTATAATCTTGACTTATTGTTTCAAGTATGCCCATTACTGAATTTTTATAAGCATACATTACTTTAACAGTATCCTTAACCCCATTAGCAATAATATCATATTCTCCCTTTGGAATCCATGCTAATATATCATCAATTATTTTATTGCTAAAAAGTAAATCGTATGTCTTACCAATATCTTCTCTCTACTTTTCAGTAAAAGTAATATTAGTATAAGCTGCTATAATTTCAAAATTGGTATAAAGTTCTAAATGAACTGGATTCTCAAAATTATTATTATTTACAGAATTATCAATAATTTTACCAATTAATTCAAGTTTTTCTTCAATGGGAAGATATTGTTTTACTTCAATATCCTATCCGCAAATCTAAACAGTCTTAATATCTTCATTCTTCTTAAGACCAAGTTTTGTAAATGTTACTTTTGCCATAATTAAAATCTCCTTTATCTCATTATAATTTCTTTATATAAATAATATCATATTTTTTTTGAAAAGTCAAATAAAAATCATCGGCTACTGTTTTTTGAAAGGCTAAATCCTCCTTGTTTCATAACTTCTTCAGTAGCAGAAGATATATCTTTTGCAACTATTTTAACATTTTTTTCACCAAGACGATAATTACGAGTTCCTTTTCCTCCTTCTGTTTCTCTAAAGAACTAATCTAAATTTAAATCAGAAAATTTTTTAATTTTCTTTGAGCTTGCTATTACTTCTGCTACCTCAAGTAACTACTAATATTTTAATAAAGTTGAATTGAAAGATTTGGCAGCTATTTCAAAACCATCTGCTGATGTAAAATCACCTATTAAAGCTCCAGAAGCATTATCAACTTTTAAAACTTCAATCATAAATTCTCCTACATTTTTTTCTATATCAATTTCTTCCCATTCTTTGTTATTATAAATAAATTTTAAATAAATTTCTCTAATATCTCCCATATTCATAGCAACAACACCATCCCATTCATATGTGCCAATTTCTTTACCAGAACCTGTTTGCCATAAAATTAAAACTTTTGATTTTTCTTTGTGGGTTTTTTTAGATACAGAAGCTCGTTTCAAAATTTCTTTATATACTTTCTAGGTGTATAAATTTTGTCCTTCTAATTCTTTAATAGTTTTTTTAGAACTCCTAGTAACTCCTGAAAATGACAACTACATCTAAAAATCGCTAGAATATCCAACCCTTGTGATATTTTTTAACTCATTTAAAAAAGTTATTTCATCAAATTCGTAAACTATACCTCCATTACCAACGAAGCTAACTTTCATTTTTATCCCCTATACTTTTTGCAAAGTTGACTAAAAAGCAATAACAGTTGTATAAAAATCTTTAAAATCATTTTTTAACTTCTTACTTATTTTGTTGTTCTACTATACTGTTTCTTCTTTGCCTTCTTTTTTATATTGTTCTCGAATTTTATGTGCCTATAATTGTATTTCCTAATAATGTTTAATTCTTTTTTCAAGCCCTTTATACTTGTTCACTACTAAATTGGCTAAAGGTCTTAGTTTATCCAAAACTTCATTTTCTTTAATTTCCTGCAATTTTGAAATCTCGTCTTCATAATAATTTATTGCCTAACACGCAGTCTTAATGACAATGTCTTCCATTTTTCTTCTCCTTTCTCTCCAAAAATAAAAAAGAGGGAAAGGATATTTTGATATCCTTTCCCTCTAAAATTAATCTTCATCAAAAAGATTTGTTTCAATTTTTATTTCTTCTTCAGAAATTGTTTCTACTACAATTGGTTTTTCTTCAACCACTTTATATTTAGGTTGCTCTTCCACTTTTTTAGGAGTCTCTTTATTAAGAAATTTTTTTTCAGAATCAATTGTAATTGCTTTGAGTCTTGACTTTATAATCATATTATCACTACCTTAATTAAGCATTAGGTGTATCATCAACAATAATTCCGTCAGCATTTACCTTATGAGTAGATTTTGTTGATTCACGAACAACTTCATTAGCTGCACCTGTACTAATAATCTGAATAGCTGCAAGAACTTTTTCAGTCTTATTAAATCTTGTGTAATCCGGGAATGCATCCATTGTAAATGTAAATGTGGAAGGATCTCCAGAAGAAGCCATTGTAAATGTGAAGTTAGACTGAATCTTACAGTTAGGAATGATGAATTCAGCAGGCATATCTACACCATTTGTATCTCTGAAGAGTGTAGAAGCTTCAAGATAATAGTTACCACCGAACTTATCAGGAGTAATATTAATTTGCTGAACACCAGCACCTGTTTTATCTGTATAATAGTCAACAAGAACTGCATCACCAGTCTTTATTAAATCAAGATTGGGGATTTTATAACTATCAGTTGCTTCAATTTTAATATAACCAACTGCATCTTCAAGACCTTCAACATCAGCAGGCTTCGCATCAAGCTTTGTACCAATAAAGGGTTCGCTATCAGCATCACCATTAGCATCAAGAGCCATTACATAAATAGAAGCATTAGCGTCAGATGAAGGAACTTCCTCAACACCGATATATGCAATCTGTCCACTAACTACAACATTAGCTGTTGTTTCAGCACAATGTACCTGAATAGCCTGTTCTGTACCATCAATAAGTCCAGCACCAGAAAGAATCATAAAGCCCGCAGGAGAAATAAGAGCATCTTCCATTGTAAATGTGATTGTTCTTTCACCTTCCCAAGCGATAAGTCTGGAGTTACCACGGCCACCCTGTGCATATACAGTTGTAGCTGCGCCTTCCATACTAGAAGTTTTTAACGTATCAAAATAAATGACTGGTTCGCCTTTGTAGAAAATCTTATTACCTACTTTTTGATTTGCCTTTGCCTTAAGTACAACATCACAAATCTCTCTTACACCGAATTTCATAGTCATTTTCCTCCTTTAAAATAATTATTTTTAATGTATATTTTTCATCCAATTATCAGGTTTACCTTCACCTTTGGCACCTGCTAATCGTGAACGTATATCTAAGTCCCAGTTTACATATAACATATATCTTTCAACTAAATCGTATAACTAATACATAGTTAAATTAATACAATCTTCAATTCTCATACTATTTAAGCCAACAGTAAGAGTAGATATATACTAAGTAAAAATACTGGCTTTTGTTTCGCCACTCTAAGCGGCTACACGTTGTCGTCCTCGCATTAGTTTATCAGCTATTTCTTTAGCTTTAGCATCTGCGGGATTAAAATTAGTTTGATCCATAGGACCAGACTTAAAACAAAATATAGCTCGTAATGTTTCCTATAAAGCATCAAAATTATTTTCATCAATAGTAATTACTGCCCCATCCTTCATTAATAATAAACTTCTTGGAGTAAAGCTTACATTATACCCTGGAAATAATAAAGATAAAGTCTGCTAAGTCGCAAATTTTTTATCTGCGGCCTCAGCTTCCTACATTACGGTTATAAATATCTAAAAGTTATTAGTTTGAGCTAAAATAGCTTCATCCTAAATAAACATTGTCTTATTCATACAAAGACATTGGGCGCCCACGAAAAAATCTTCTTCGCCCACAAAGGCAATTTCATTTAATCGGGGCTAATGAACAACCACCTAACATTCAGGAACTGGAATGTCAATTCCAGTCATAAGTGCTAAACGTATATCCATTATTAATTAAATATCTCATCAAAATTATTAATCATAGCTTCTTCATCTAGTGGATTTGGCATAAACTTTTTATCTTCTTCTCCATGAACTGCTCTATAAAGTAAACAAAATCCACCTTGATTATCATCTACTGGAACAAAAGTTGCTCCAAGAAATTCTAATTTTCCTAATCCAGTAAGCCTCTGCTCTTTTAGCATACTATCAATTTCAGCCATTATTCTGTAAGGACGAAGTTGAAAATCTTGTAATTGCCATGTCTCATAATTACAAATTATATCAAACTCTACTATGTTATCTCTAAACTCTTGGTTATAAGTTTCAGTAAAATTATCAAACTTAATTGTAATATAATTTAACATTTCATTATCTACTGGGATTTTGGGAACTATTAGAATATTTTTACCAAATAATTCTAAACTTTCATCCTCGGTAAGATTTTTTTCTTTTAGTGCAGTTCTTGTGTTATAATATAATAATTTTTTCAAATTATTATTTTTTAAAAATAAATCAGTAATTATTTCCAAATCTTTTTCAACTGATAAAAAAGCTGATTTTGGGAATTGATAATTTTCTATTTTCATATTAATACTCCTTTATCTCCATTTTAATCAAAACAATGATTCAACAATTATTGTTTTAACATACTCTCCATATTTTAAATCAAATTGACCGTGATAAGACGATTTCCATTTTAATGTAATAATCGTATTATCCTATTCAATAACTTCTACTGGTAAATTAGAATCTATAATCCATTTACCTGCAGTTTTACCTTTAAATGTATAACTATACTATTTTTT
>JAEIGA010012051.1_pt1 | contig 13118 bp, 12 predicted proteins | sample 9270691 | NCBI WGS metagenome assembly JAEIGA01 (sample SAMN17057246, study PRJNA624740) | gut metagenome | biome: biome; isolation source: fecal sample | host: Bos grunniens | place: China: Xizang | collected 2019 | reverse complement strand
AGCAGCTTCAAGAGAAAGTTTGAGATCAGGTCTGTCAAGTTCTGCAATCACACTTCCTGCAGAGACACGTCCTCCATTGGCCACATTCAACTCCGACACGACGCCACTGCTTCCGAACGACAGAGAAGCCCTGCGTCCAGCCTTCAGTTTTCCGTTAGACAGCAACTGATGGGCGAAATCCGTCCTCTCAAGAGTAACAACCTCCACCTCATTCACCTCCGGTACGGCAACTGCCTTTCCGTCCTTCAACTCTCTATAAGAAGAATTGCTGCAGGCGGTAATTACTATTGCCGTACCTATAATGGCCAATACACTTCGTAATTTTCTCAAATTTATCGTACAATTACAATTTGTACATAAGAATAGCTGGTTCTGGATCATTCTGTATACAATACATTATATTTGAGCTGTCATTTATTACAAACGCATCTACTGGAGTTGTGAATTTATATATCTTTTGTAAATTCCCCTCCCAATCAAAATGATAAACCTCACGAATACGATTCATATCTTGTGTAGGTACCATACCAGGAGGTGGTTTTAAACCAATATAACCAGCCCAAAAACCGCTTGATGAAGCAGATATACTTTTATATGCAAAATGCAATGGTGTAAGATAGGTCATTGAGTTTCCACCATTACCCAAATTATCAGTTCGCACTGTTACGTCATATTCCTTCGGTCCTCGTATGCGTTTGATTAAATTATCTCCAGCATATAAATCTATATAATCAATATTCTTATATGAAACTACCATCCTTTCACCATCTGGCGAAAATGCAAAATCAGATTGAAGTGCTCCATTTTCTGCCTCGGTATAATTTTCCACACCCTCTTTGGGATATGAACCTATTGTATCAATTGGTTCAAGGTTTTCAGTCCACCGAACAAATCGATTGCCTGAAGATGCAGATGCGAAAGTTAAATAACCTGTATTTGTTGGAGAGCAATGTAAGAACTGCTGAGGGAAGAGCCTTGATTCAGAAAAGTGGAATTTGCGTGCTTCTGAATCATATTTCATTTTAATTGCTTTTCTTTCATTTATAGAAGAAAGGAATAGGTCATCATTAAAAACAACAACATCCCATAGATTTATTAGTTCATTATTGGCACGACCCTTCTGGATTTCTCTACAAAAAGATTTGTTTTCAAGATCAATTATAACTAACTGCTTAGAATCTCCACTATCATTTATTATGAGGAAGTTATCACTATGATAACATAATGATGTAGGAGCAGCTAGAAATATATCATCAATCTCTATGTACTCAGCCTCCATAGAGTGAAGGGTGGTAATTCCTATACTGTCTGTTTTGAATAGGTTATCTGTCGTGTTATAATTCTTATTTGCATGTTCGCGTTGTCGGCATGATAATACCGACAACGCAAACATTATTACTAATAAGAATCTCTTAATTAGTATTTTATACATAGATGATTTTTTTGCTCATATTTGTACATAAAACATCTTGTCCTGTGGAAGAAGATTTAACTATACAAACCACATATAACAATACTCTTGGCAGTCTGATGAGGGGGCTTCTAATTGAGCCAAGGCTTCAACATTTGCATCAAACAAAAAAGACGAATGGTTTGAGGTAGTTCTCAGAGCTACCAGAGCGGAGGCGATAATTGCAACCGCAGAAATAAGAACATAAATTCTTTTCATACAATTAAAAATTAAGTTTAACATTAATATTATAGGGCACTCTCCCTTATATGTTATTTTACCTTAGCTAGTTTATCATTTCATTAAAGTCAATATCCAGATCCTTCCCCTTGATGAAATCATAAAGGGTGTATTGTCTCAAAGTGTAATAGTACTCCCAGAAGTTGCTCACATCTGTGATATATTTCTGAAGGGCAGTATCATTCTCAGACTGAGCGGTATTAAGCTCCATCACACTTGCCTTGCCACTGCGGAACTTCTCCATCATCAGTTCATATCTCTCCTGAGCAATCATCATCGCCCTTTTAGATACTGAGCACTGATGCCTCTGATTGTTGAACTGTCCTACTGCTGTAAATATCTGACGACGGAAGTCATTCTCCGACTGCTGTACCTGCGCCCTTACGACTTCCTGTGCTGCTTTTGCCTTCTGAACCTTGCCCTTGCCAAGTCCCCAATCAAAGATCGGCACGCTGAATGACAGACCGACCACTTCCTGATCAAGCAGGTCTGAATATACTCCTCCGAAATCAGGTGCCGTCTGTGATAATCCGAAACGTGCATTCAGAGACATTGATATTCCTCTCGAAGCCTTGGCCTGTGCGACAGCAGCCTCAGCATTAAGAAGATTGATCTCGTTCTCAAGATTGAATGTAGAATTCTCCAGAGCCTTAGCCATCACCAGATCGTAATCCATATATACCTCCGGGAGATTCTCCTCCAGTACTGGTGAAATCTCATATGACTCGTCATATCCAAGAACGGAGTTCAACACCATCTGGGCTTCACGCACAGCAACAGCAGTCTCATTGATGGATATGCTGTCATTGAGCATACGGAGTTCGAGTTGCAGGAGTTCATCTCGAGTCACAGAGCCCAATACTTGACGCTCTCTTGCTACACTCAGCATCTTTCCGGTATTTGCATAGTTGCTGGTGGCGATGTTATTGTTCATCCTTGCCAGAATAAGCGAATGATATGCTCGTACCGTATTGATGGTGATCTGCTCCATAGACTCCATATACTGTCTCTTGCCTCTTTCATACTCTTTAGGCTCGATCTTCTTGTCCCATTTGAACTGATTATATGTAAAGAGAGGCTGATAATACGACACTGTGATAGGCTGGGAATACCAGGTCAGGCTCTTATCCATACCGAATTGATCTATACGGGACAGATCCGAATATACCGACAATGTACCACCTGTGAAAGTCAGGTTCTGCGAAACCTGAAGACCGAGGCTGTTCTGAAGGTTATACGAGTTAACATACTGAAAACTACCGTCCTCATAACTCTGCATAAGCGTCAACGACCTGTCGAAGTTCATAAGCCCTCCATACAGATTGAATGACGGCAACCGGCTCGCCTTATATGAGCGATACGCCCAATAAGTCGAGGTGAACGCTTGTTTCGCCTCCATTGCTTCAACAGATTGACTGCGGGCAGTCCTCACAGCCTCGGTCAGAGTCACTTCCTGACCGGACAAACCGAAACATGTGACTAATGCCGACATGCACAGCAGATATCTCACTCTCATAAGTTTGCTCATAATCATTTAATTTTCATACCTCTCCTATCACGTCTGGGTTGATCAGTATTTGGATCCACAGATTTCCATATCAGCCATGCTTTTGCACAAATATGCTCATATGGAAGAAGCCCCCAGTAGCGCGAATCCTGAGAATTGTCAGACTTATCACCAGCAACAAAGCAATAATCCTTCAGGAATGTATATTGGCTGACAGGATCGTCTCCGATCATGAAATGCCCGTCAGAACCTCTTGTCAGCTTCTTTCCCTGTTCCCACTCTATATAGTTGCGATATAATATATAATTATCATCATCAAGCTCAACCACGCTACCTGAAGCAGGAACATATAAAGGCCCGAATTCAAGTACGGTCCACCCTAGGCTGTCTTTTTGCGGCCAGGCATCCAGACAGATACCGATGCTGCGTGCAACAGAATCGTTAGTTATGCCATTCAATCTGCACTTAAGTTCTGCTTGCCCCTCCGGATCACCTAACGTCCCATCATATCCTCTGACACGGTACTCTCCGTCACGTATCTCCAAAGTATCACCAGGCAGGGCAATACACCGTTTCACATAATATCTTCCTATAGGCGCGCCGATACTGTCCCATGATTCAGGATATGGGAAATTGAAGACCACGACATCATTCCTCTTCAGGGACGATAGCGCAGGAAGTCTGCGGATTTTTACAGGCTTGCCGTCGGCGGCATCGAAAATATTGAAAATCCGCCCTCCCAGGCTCAACTTTTCTGCAAGAACATTATCACCCGGAAGTATCGCAGGAGACATCGAGTCCGTCGGAATATGGAATGAGGTAGCACAGCATATCCGCACACCTATGGTCATCACCCATATTCCCAATACGATGATGACCACTATAGAAATCTTATACAGTATATTTATTATTCTATCCTTCAATTCATTATAATTTATAACAGAATATCTGGCTTCCGTTATCCCACCGGAACGCCTGTTCTTCCACGCCCTTAGTATGATTATGTAGCCACAACAGAGCACCTGCCGGGACATTGTCATATTCCAGACACCAGTCTTCAGCCGTCTTTACTCCAAGTGACACCCAACCGTTCACACCATCCTGATAAAACAGTTCGTACACATCTCCCGGACTCACATAATTATCATCATTACGAGGTGCGTACACGATGCAGGACACCTCGGAAGGCAATTCTAATTCAAACACACAGGCTGCCCCCGGAGTACCTGATTCATATCTGGTAAGATTCTTGCCGTCCGTCGCCTTATCTATTGCATATTCGCTCAAATTACTCATCGAAGCCGGTGCCTCCGCTGCAATGCATCGTATTTTTCCTGTGCAATCAACATCTCGATAAAAATCCAGTTCCGCTATATTCAGGCGAGTCTTTTCTGGAGGAGTAAGACTAATATATCTATATAAAGCGTTCTGATCTACAAATATTTGTCTGGTCCGCTCTATCTTATCTCCGGTATTTGATATACCGATCAGTTCCCAGTGTTTGCCGTCTGCACTGCCATGAATGGCGATACTGTCCATTTCATGACTCTTATTCACCCAATATTTTGTCAGAGGATGTTTTCTTGTCAATTTTACTTTCTGTGGATGTTCCACGTCCGGAATCAAAGCATGAGCTTTATTGAAATTATCTACATAAAACGCGTACCCTGACGGATTACGAGTATCCGGATCCAAAGGCTGATATATATGTCCGGTCTCAAGATTGCTGACAAAAGCTCTTCCTGTCAACGATCGTTTATATACTCCTATTGGAATCCAACCGTTCATCGAAAACACGCTTATAAAGCCGCCTTTCACACCACGTTTCATTGGAAGGATTACCTTATTCTCCGGATAGTACATTGACGTCACATCCTCCCCTGAGCGATATGCCTTTCCTTTGGTACGACTGTTCTTCCAGTCACGACTTACTCCCGTACGCATAATTTCTGTCGGAATGAATACTCCGGTTGTATCCAGAAAGACATTCCAGTTATGTCCGAGAAATGAATCCGGCGAATAGATATAGCCGTCACTTGTCGCAGGAATACCTAAAGATCGCAACATATAAGTCAGGAAATCAGTCTCTTCACGACAAGCTCCGATAGGATACTCCAAAAGAAACTCACCTCCGACACGAGGATAGCTGAAATCATTGTTGTATATGAATGGATAATTATCCTGAAGATAATGCTGCAGCATGTCTACAGCCACGACCACATCAGTTCCTTTATATAATGAGTCAAGAACCGGGGCGAACTTCTCAGTATAGATTCTGCGCCAGTTGTCAGGCTTTTCGTCTCCGATCTTGTATGGCAAGAGGTAGTTGCAGAAGTCCTCAAAATCGTAATACTTTCCCCATGGGTAGCGTTGCCACGATTCAAAAGCGAGATCGATGTTTTCTATCAGATATTCTGCTGAGACTGTCTGAGCGTCATAAATCTTTTCTGCTGTTCCTTCATATCTGTAAGCCATCCATCTGTCCCGGCGGTTTCTCTCAAGAAAACCTTCCTGAAGAGACGTCGTCACCAATGCAGCATTAACACTGTCTATACCATCACTCACCAAATAGTAATTGTCCTTCATGTCTGCAATCAGATATCTTGCAGCTGCAAGTTTTTGCGGATCATCCTGATAATGTTCCAGCACTCGCTCCAATTCATCCCGGTTAGATCCGGCAAGAGCAAGAGTTGATTTCATGTCTCGTTGGGAGACATGTGGCATCTGATTCTGGCATGCTGTCAGAACAACAATGATACAGAGTATTACCACGTTGAATGTTTTCATATACCAACATTTAATGTATCACAACACTCTTGCACTCTATTGCGGAGCAAAAGCATGTTGCGATGGCGTTCATTGTAAGGTGCATGCAGAGCCCTCGCACCATACTTCATAGATGTTTTATCATCACCGATAGAGGCATACATCTCCATCAAAAGCACAAGAGGATATATACGACATGGAACCATATTATGGGCATGAATATACGCGTCTCGGGCTTTATCATATTCCTTCATTGCCTCGTAATTCCGTCCGATGATATTATAAAACATCGGATCAGATGAAATCACTGCACCTTCTTTCAAGATCTTTGTGCTCTCTTGATAGCGCTCGCACTTATGAAGAGCATATCCGTAATCATACAAATAGCGGTAATTGTCTTTAAGATCATCATATAGCGGAGCAAGTTCTTCCACGGAATCTTCATATAGCTCCATGGTTGATAAATAACGAATACTCTCCCACTTCTTTTCTACATCAGGTTTAATCCTGACTGCCTCAAGCGGATATGAGAAAAAAGCAAAAACACAGAATGCAATCAATCCGTAAGCGAAAGGTGATCGAAATTTCAATAGTAATACGATCAAAAGTATAAGAACAGCGATTATTCCCATCATTGCAGGAATACCATATTCAACTCCAATCTTTAGATACTCATTGAATGCATACTCCGGGCAGCCTGCCACTTTCATAATAATCTCAGACCGTTCTTTTTCTGCAAAATACTTCGCTTGAGTATCCCCATATACCCCCAATACCGTTCCTTTCCCGTGGCCTGTCAACGGTTCTTCAGCAATTGCCCGCAGTTCCATATGCCAGATATGAAGTCGACCTATCGCAGAATCCTTTTTCAAAAAGAAAACTCCAGTCATTGCGATAAGTACTATAACCGATGCAATTACTGAAAGCCTTTTATGCTTTTTTATCCAATCTGCTAACCTCAACTCCTCGAATCCAAATACGAGTACAGCAATGCCCAATGCCAACCAGGCAGCTCGACTCATAGATGCAGGGAGTACAATTATGCATAATGCACAAGAAATGGACGACAAGACTACCAAAGCCTTATCGTACCATTTTTGTGCATTACGATTCTGAATGACATATGTTCCAAGAATAGCCAATGATATTGCTACGAATCCTCCGTATGGGCCAGGATTGGCAAAAGTTCCGGTCATTGTATAAATTGAATAACTAGAAGATTGTAAACCTATTAATTGAAGCGCTCCTATTCTGAATTCAAAAAGAACCAAGATATTAACAATAATGATCAGAGTAGTTTTCACGATGTTAATAGTAATTTCAAGTATTCGCGCCAGACATCTTCATTCCCAAGAGCATCAATTATTTCTGTGGTTTCAATCCATATAGGCAAGTGGATTTAACATTCTTATTATATTCCGAAATTGTTGCTAATTATCAGTATCAGAATCATATAAGAATCAGTGCTTATTAAATCTTACACTAATGCATTTTCTTAACTAAGCCTAACAATGTTAGGCTTAGTTATACGCTATACTATTGCCGCAAGTACATGATATTAAAGATTCCAGCTAATGAGTGGAAGGACAAGGTCTATTCAATTATGTGTCAAAACAATCTATAATATCATCTTTATATATCATATTGATATCTGAATGTATGTCATAGACTAAGGATGTATATTTATATAAGGTCACGTATCTTGGTTAGATCGTATACATATAAATCATTGTTATAGCCTAATCCGTATAGCTTCTTGTTATAATGATTGTATGTTATATCTTTTAGATAATCATTCACCGTTATATCAGCTATAAAGTCCCCATCTGAATCAAAAATGTGAAAATGAACAGGAATTTCCTTACTTTGCCATTCTGTAATCGGTTGGTTAATGAATAGTGAGATATAATAATCTTCGACAGTGCATACTTTTTGATAATAAATATTCAATTCAAATACTTCTTTCTTGCGAATCTCCTCCCAACTTATAGTTTTATTTAGCGACGTAATGGATTTCTGACTATTATTGTTAATAATAGTAAAAAATGGAAGATAACATTGAGCAACCGCTAAAGAATTATTAATTTTACTATATGTAGCAGATAAAGATAAATGTGTAATATAATCTTTTATATTTGCTACTTTTGCGAGAGAATAGGTAAATCGAATACTATTTGAAGACAAATCCAATGAGCTTAAGGACAATTCATCAGCCGATAATGACAACGAAATTAAGTTGTTGTCTTCAGCTGGAATGACATGCGTTGTCATTGGAGGGAATTGACAGCATTCTATCAGATCTGATCTTCCTTTTATAAAAGCATCTTGTGGAGTAAACAGATACGCACGACATTGACTTAAATCGTAGAATAATGCATAATCAGAAAATTCTCCAGAATAAATAGGAGAAACTAATTCATTTGTGCCACGTCCTTTATAAATATATTCTCCAAGAACCATAGATTCATTTGGGTCAATCCATAAAAATTTCTTCTCTGCATTGGTAGTGAGCACTAAAAGACTATCGTAGCTATCTATGCCATAACAATGTCTATCATCTATATCAATTGACTCCATTCTTGAAGATTCAAGAACAGTTTCTGTAAATGGAGCTTTAAACTCAGCATTTGACAACAATGTATTTTCATAAGTACACGAAGTACTTATGAAAATACAAAACAGAAAACTTTGTACAGCATTTCTATTTACCATTTGCATCTGCCTCCAATATTTAGCCCTAGACCGTCCTTCATTTCACAAGAAACACATTCCAATACTCGTGAGGTTGTAGTTGTCATGATTTGATTGTAGCATTTCGCACGTCCTGAAGTTTCAGTTGCAGCTAAAGCTTCTACATTTGCTGAAAAATAATCATCAGCTTTATAATCTTGACTCAGAAATGCAGCTGCTGTGGCAAAAACAGCCAAAAGAGATAATGATAAAATAATTTTTTTCATAAAAAATAATTTAATTGTTTATAACATTAAGTACATTAATGAAAAGCTCATTAAGTTGCTGGTTTGACAGAGGGTTTCCAACGAATATGGGAAGATTTCTGCTATTTATTAAAAAATAATGAAATCGAGCGTCTTTAGGAAGTGTTTTATTGTTAGATTTAAATGAACTATTTTTGTCTATATAAACTGGAAAAGGGTAATTGGCAATTAGCACCTGTTGTCTAATATTTTCAAAGTCTTCTGATATTGGGTCAAAAATAGTTATAACAGAAAAATTACACGTATCGCCCATTTCATAAAGAGGACATATTTCCATTAGGTGAGATATTTTGCAAGAATAACATTCTAATGAATCATAATAGATGATGAATTTGTTAGGTTTTAAATTATCTTTGTTAATTTGAATGATGTTCCTATTATATATATAATGTAAATCATCCGGTATCACTATCTCTGTCTCTATAAACTCAGACATGATCTTCTTTACTTTATTAGAATCAGAGCAAGAAGAAAAAATGACAACAGATACGATTAGTATAATGATTTCTGCACGACTGATTTTCATATAATTTTTATGCGAAAATAATCCTTTTCCCTCTAATCTAAAATTCTATTTTCTAATTGTATATATAGAGGAAACAATTACAAATCAACAATTTACAATATATGATTTCTAATCAGTTAATTATTTATTATCATTGAATACTTAATATGCCAGATGCGTACACTATCTCACTATCAATGACCAATGTATAGACACCATTTAGTGAAGGCACAGGAATAGAATCAATCGAATAATTTAATGAATAAATATGTGTATGGTAGAGAACATTGCCAGAGGAATCAAAAAGATAAATATCAGTATCTTTCAGATTATCATGAATGACTTCAATTTCACCGATTGATATAATATAGCAAGCCTCTAGGAAATAAATGGAACGAGGATGTGACATCTGACCTGTACTCTTTATAGGAGTCCTCTCCTCAAGTTCCATATTTTTAGAATCAGAGTTGATAGTTGGGTGATTCTCCGCTGCAATAAAGGTAAATGAAAATGCTGTAGCAAGCAATAGTAACAATAACTTCTTCATTGGATTTTAGTTTAAATGTTTATACAAAGTTCATAAACACTTTCCTAATCACCAAATAGAATTTCCAATATCACAATATTACAACAACTTGATAATCAACTACATAGGGGGGGGTAGAATCTAATTTTGCGACACATCCTTCTCATTTACCACCACTGGATAGAGTTCAGTAAAGCGTTTTATTAACCATTTGTCTAGATTTGCTCCTGAAACGCCTATTTTTTTTCGAATAGCAGAATTTACATTATATATACTTGATACCTTCCCAATAACCTCACCAGCCTCAGGTATATTTAATCCAAGAAGGTACAGACAACAATAACCTATTTCCGCCGATGTCAGATTATAAGTCATAAGTTCACCTACGAAATCTGGATAACTGACAGCATACAGCAGTCCAATACTATCTACAATGTAATTCTTATTCTTTTTTAAATCCTCAATCTGAGCCGTCACCCTTGACAACGAGTCGGGAACTGGTTTCTGTAGGAATACTGACAAAGACCTAATCCTTTGCCCTAAGACGCGTTTAAGTTCTTGATCTGTAAAATTTTGAATTGTAAGTTGACAGCTTAGATACTTATATGTATTATCAATACGTTCATTTAATAAACTAAGTGCTGTATACTCCTGCTTAAGATCGGCTATATCTTGGAGGTTTTTCTTATGTTCTATCTTAAATTTCATATATATGTAAGAGATAAAGATTATTAGCAGGGACACCAAAATCAGCATGTATATAGTAACATGTTGTTGATGATTTTGTATGATTTTATTTTCATAGCGTTCCTCTACCAATTTTATGTCAGATAGATGTCTTTCTACATCTTTATCCTTTACTGAAGTGGCAAACGTTACGTATGCTAGAAGTGCCTCTTTATATTGTCCGAGAGCCTCGTATACTTTCGCAAGAACCCCCCAATAGTTGGTTACAGTATCTAATTCATGATTATCTTCATATAGTTTTAACATCTCATATGCTTTGGTTGGGTCATCCGCGTAGAGATAGACTTTAGAAATAATATGCCAATTTATTAGTTCGTATTGTGGGTATTTACTGATATAAGTTTCTGCATATTGAATACATTCGTATGAAGGAACATTATTATCCATCATTTGAAGTAAGCGTAATCTATGATATTCATGCGCCTCCCTTAAAGTAAAATGCTCAAGGTAGAGTTCAGCATTACGGAGATTAATATTAAAATTAGTCTGATCATGATTATACATATACAAATCCGCAAGCTTTAAGCAATAATATGAATAGTGACAATACTTACAGGAATTCAATGCGTGTTGGCTTGCAGACAAATATGCCTCAATAGCATCATTGATCCTCCACACGTCATAATATATGCGCCCCTTCATCGCATAAAGTAAGCATAAATTATCTGAACTGATTTTTGCAGTATTTATTGACTCCGCTTTTACCGCATACAACAAGGCATTCTCATTATCTCCAGCATTTTCATAGATGCGAGCGTGATAGTAATTACATAAGAATCTTTCTTCCTTTGATCCGTGACATTCATAATACTTGACTGCCGGGGCGATAATGCTATCTGTCTTTATATCAATATAATTCTTGTCCAACGCTATTGAATACAGCAGCGCATACTTTGCCTTTTGTTTGCGCGTTGAAAGGAGGTCTTTATCTATAGCTTCCAATATCTCCAATGAATACTCTGGATTATCGTTCATGCTTATTTCTGCAGAAGACAAAAGCGCCCCTATCTGGTTGTCCTTGCAGGATAGGAACATAACAGATGCACATAACAAAAATACCAGTAGTCGTTTCATTTCTATCAAATTTTAGTGCAGTTTACTTAATCATACAAAGATACGCATAACAAATATCACCGCCAAATAAATAGCCTTACAACAATCTTTCAGCACCCATTGAGTATCAGGGAGTTATGACTTCATTTAAAAGAAAAATCTTTCACTAGTTTGACAATGTCTCATTTTGCGTTTTTGAAACATAGATTTTACCGATTTTGATACAAGAAAATCAGTCTTCATCATCTTCTGGACACGGTGTCAGAATCAAATCCTTTGAAATTACGATACCGTATGGAACATTCCTGAATTTTCCTTCCTGAGGCACAAGGATGCCGGCTTCAGTAAGCTGCTTGATGTCTCTTGCTGCTGTATCCAAAGATACCTTTGCAAGCTTACACCATTTCTTTGGAGTAAGTTTCCAGATGCAGGCATCTAGAAATTCATTTCGGATGCTGAGAGGTAAGTCGAGAAAAGTGTACGGGGTTCTGCCATTTCGGGTCAACAGGAGGTCCATAGCAAAATTCTAGTAGAACTCAAAGAAAATAGTTCGGCTATTACACCGAACTATTTCACAATATCCATATTGAATTTTTTGAATATACTCTATATCTGTACTCCAAGAAGTCTTCGGAATAAATCCAAGTCTGTTTTAATATTTCCAGACAAACTCTCTTCCGGAACATGAAATGTTTTGCTTCGTTTCATAAAGGCATATGCAACACCATATGATTGATTTTCATATCCTAATCCAGTAGCGCAAAGAACGTTATGAGAGTGTGTGCCATCAAATGATAGTCCGAACTTACTATGTTCTGTCGTTTCCGACACAATTCTAGCAGCATGTGTCCATTGGTCCTCATCAGCTTTCTTATAGAGAACCACTTTATCAAACCCATCTTCCCAATTGTTATTATCGCATAAGTTAAATCCAACTGCTTCAAAAGCATGAATTAAGGCACTTGGTGACATTGTTTTTTCGACACCATCAGGCCACCAATGTCCAGGATATTCAAATATGTCAACCCATCTATCTTCAAATTGCATTGCCCATGCTATACAATTATATTTTGGAGTTTGAGGACTGAGTATTTCAAAATTTACATCATTCTTAAGATCTGGAAACACATCACTTAAGGCATCTCTATTACGTTGGGTATTTAGATTTGTTTGAGTAGTTCTATCCATCTTTGGCAAGCATCATTTAAACTGACATAACCTTCATATTTCATCACTCCTGGAAAAATCTTGTCAAGAGCATGAACTAAAGGTGTTGGACCCTTTTTAAGTTCATCTAAGATGAATGGTACAGCATCACCCCCCATATT
>JAEIGA010012050.1_pt1 | contig 13119 bp, 19 predicted proteins | sample 9270691 | NCBI WGS metagenome assembly JAEIGA01 (sample SAMN17057246, study PRJNA624740) | gut metagenome | biome: biome; isolation source: fecal sample | host: Bos grunniens | place: China: Xizang | collected 2019 | reverse complement strand
TACCATTGTATTTCCTACTCGAAATATTCTCAACATTTTTTAAATATATTTTGTCCAATTATTGGAAAACATATGTTCGGGAACATACGTTCGGGAACATACGTTCGATAAACGAGCTTATCATCACATTCCGAACATTTGTTTGACATTTCAAAATATATATGTTATATTCAACTTAACATAATAACGTTGTCTATAAGAAAGGAGATATCATATGACAGCAAATCAAATTTACGCATTAATCAATGCAGTGTCAAAAGAAGCTTTTGGCGAAACCTCATTAGTTGCTCATGATCTACAGGGCTTGATTGCAATGGGTGAGTCACTCTCAGATTTTGGAACAGGAAATAGAACGGAAATTTTCCTTAATACATTGGTAGATAGAATAGCAAGAACTGTTATTCGCAAGCTTGATATGCCGATTGAGTTTCCGGAAATCATGACTGACAATTTTACTTTTGGCTGTATTCTTCAAAAAATTTCTGTTGACCCTATGGACGCTCAGGAATTTGAGCCTTGGAAAATCGGAGGAGAGAATTACACACCAAACCAGTTTGCTATCAACAAGCCTACTGTTAGACAGAACTTCTTTGAAGGTCAAGATGCTTGGTCAATTAAAGTTACTATTCCGGATGAATTGTACAACTCGGCTTTTACATCTGCACAAGCTGCAACAGATTTTGTTGATGCCATCACAGCAGCTCTTGTTGATTCAATGACACTTAAAATCAATGATATGAACAGAATGTGTGTCGTTAACTTTATTGGCGAAAAAATCTACACAGATCGTAATGTTGTACACCTCGTTTCAGAGTATAACGATCTTTACAACCCATCAACCGACTTAACAGCAGATACTGCACTTATCAATCCTGAGTTCATCCGCTTTACCACAAAGAGGATGGGTGATATGATTAGATACATGGAGAGACCATCAACTCTCTTTAATGAGAACGGAGTTGTACGTTCAACAAGACGAGACAACATGCACTCATTCCTTTTAGGAGAGTTTGCAGCTGCATCTAAAATTTATCTCCAGTCAGATACATTTTGGAAGGAACTCGTTGAGCTTCCATTATTTAAAGAAGTTTCATTCTGGCAGGGTATGGCAGGTACAACCACAACAGGTGAAGGTGCGGAAGCAGTAACTACTGTAAACACTATGCCTGACTTTGAAACAGCTAGTACTATCAATATATCTAAGTTGGCTTCATCAACCTCAAACACAACTAAAGCGGTCAATAAATCAGGAGTTATCGGTGCATTTATCGACAGAGAAGCAATCGGAACTACTATTTATAAGCGTAACACAACAACCGACCGCAACAATGATGCAGAATACACCAACTTCTCAGCTAAGGCAAGAATGGGTTACTACAATGACGTTGGAAACGAAAATGCGGTTGTTTTTGTACTTGATTAGTTTCAGGTGAATATTGGCGGTCTTTATGACCGCCTTTTTTAGAAAGGAGACATAAGATGGCGAGTTATAACCATAAAATATCAGATCAGAGTAAAGTGAAATTTAACCCTGTTTCAAGAGAGCTTGAAAATACAGAGTCAGCATTACCGGCTGTCACTTCATCAGATGAAGGTAAAGTGTTAACAGTCAATTCAAGTGGTGAATGGGTTGCAGCTGAAGATTCCGGTATTCCATTTTCAACAGATGAAGTAAAAATTGGTGTATTGAATGGTATGAGTGTATATCAGAAACTAATAACTACACCTTTCTTTGACAGAACCGGTCAGATAACACTATCAACGGGTATTCCTAAATCAGCCAACATAATTGATATATCCGGTGTGTATGGAGAAACAGAAAGTAATGAAACACCTGAATTCACTAGTTTTTACCCACTAGCACTATCTTCTGTTAGATTAGCATTATATAAACCAAGTGAACTTGAAGACTGGAGAATACGAATAACACCAGGTTCTATTGCTTATTACTTAGTTGGTACTTTGATTATTAAATATACCAAAAATGAAGAATAAAAAGAGGTGATTTCATGAGTACATGCGAACTATACGTTAATCTATCCAATAATAATGTATTCAACAAGAATCTCCTTCCGGTAGAATCACCGATTAATATTGTTTTCTTGGATAGGGTTGATATTGTCAACCCTATCATTAGATTAACATACACACCGGATAGAGCTAAGGTTAACTATGTTTATCTGGGAGAGTTCAACAGATATTATTTTGCAGAAAAAGAGATTGAAAACGACTATATTATTTTCAAACTGCATTGTGATGTTATTTATACATTTGGAGATCAGATTAAGCTTTGTAATGCAACAGCAGAACGAACAGCACAAAAGGGGAACTATAATCGTTATCTTAACGATCAGGAGTTTGTTGCACTGCAGAATACAAGAATAACAATAAAGGATTTTCCGTCAGGATTCGAAAAAGAAGCCAATAAACAAAGTTACTTAATGATTGTGGGGTGCTGATATGGGTTTAACTTTTAAATGTCGATCATTAGATTTTACTTTTGATGCTTATAATATGTATAATCCTTCACCAACTTATCCAAATGGTGCTATTATATATAATACTGAAACTAATTTTATGGAAGCATCAAATGGGATGTGTACAAAATTTAATCTTAAGGGTTTGGCTGATAGTTTAACAACTCAATATGGTTCAGGTCAAACAGAACATGTTGAAAAATTCCATATTATGACATATGAAGAAAAAACACTACATGAAGGGTCTTATAACGAATCACAATATCAAAATGTTAGATATGTAAAATCTTATATTCAGTGTACTACAATTCCGGGAAATGACCCTAGAACTAATGTTCGAATCGTACGAGAAAAATCTAACACACTAAATCCATGGAATGTTACTGAAACAATTACATCATATGATTTTGTTTTAAGACCTAGTGATGTTTTACTTTCACCCGGTGCAGGTGAATTGATACTGGTTTTAAAATATCCATGGGAAGACTACGAAGGACAAGCGGGTTATGTAAAAGAATATTCCTTATTATTAGTATATAATGTAAACCAGTTACAGTATAGAAATGCACCAATTGTTGACTATCCTGATTATAGAACGTACGAAAATTCTTATACGGTTGATGTATTAGATAATTTATCTGGTATTGACTTATCGTATGTTTATAATCGTAATGTTCAACAGGATTATATAGTCTCTATAATTGATGGTTCTTTTGTTGATGAAGCACATTTTTTTAATGCATTAAGAGCAGTAGAAGAAGCCGGAGGTGATTCAGGCGGTGAAGTGACTGTTATCCCTGAGAACCCGGATGATGATACCTCAGATGGAGGTGGCGGCGGTGATGATGGAGACTATTCACAGAGTGATGGCGGTGATGAAGTAGACTTTTCCGAAGATCCCGGACTTGATGGTTTATCAACAGGTTTTGTAAAAGTATATGCACCTGACACAACACAGATGCAAGCATTATCACAGTATATGTTATCAACTGCATTTATTGACAATGTTAAGAAGCTATACGCCAATCCTATGGATTATATACTAGGATTAAAAATTTTACCATTTAAGCCGGGTATTAGCGGTTCAGAAGAAGTCACAGTCGGCGGTGTTAGCACTAATGTCTATATGTCAAAAGTATCTAGCAGATGGAAGAACATTGATTGTGGCAGTGTCAATGTTATTGAAAGATTTGGTGGATATATGGACTATGCACCATATACTAAGATAGCAATTTATCTCCCATTTATAGGTGTTAAGGAATTAAACACAGATGAAGTAACAGGTACAAAAAGTAACGTTGGTAAGGTAACTGTTAAGTATAAGGTTGACGTTGTTACAGGTGAATGCATAGCAGAGGTCAAGTGTAAGAATAAGAAGGGGTTAAATGCTGTATGTTATGCATTTAATGGAAATAGTGCTACAGATGTACCAATAACACAGCGTGATACATCAAAGATATTATCAGGTTTTGTTGGTGGAGTTTCAGCTGCAGCTGTTACAGGAATATCTGCAATGTCAGGTAATGTTGCAGGAATGGTTGGCGGTTCAATAGCCGGACTAACGTCCATCATGCAGTCAAAACCAACCTATGCACACTCAGGTAACTTCTCAGGCTCATCCGGATTTTTAGGACGATACAAACCATTCCTTATAATAGAAAGTCCAATCCAATCATTATCAAGTAACTTTGTTGCACAACGTGGTTATCCATCCAATGTTGGAAAAACAATTGGAGACTTTGACGGATTTACAAGTTTTAATTCAGTGAGACTGCATGATATTTATTCCTTTACCTTAGACGGACAGGGAAATAAAACAATATCAAGTGCAGCCACGCAGGATGAAATTGCAGAAATTAGAGAAATATTGAAAGAAGGTGTTTATCTATGAGATCAAGTGCTAAGAAAATGGAGATTGACTTAGAACAAATGTATGATGTATCTGATGTTAATGTAGGGTATCGCTACTGGTTTTCTAAGCTCTTATCAATTGTATTATCAATCTTTGAATGGAAGGGATTGCCTGATTCCCTTCCAAGTAGAGAGATAGAGATACAGTTGATATTATATGGACATTGCGTTGTTTTTGTTAAGGACGGAAAGTTAACAACCACTCATGTTGACTTGTATGGAATTGATGATTATTTCCAACCGACTAACGGAACTTATGCACAGCCAATACTAGGCAGTGGAAACTTAACACTAAATGGATATGATAATATTCTTATATGGAACTCAACACTGCAGGACAATGTTGCAGATTTTCCGGTTGATAATTCGCTTTATACATTTATAGCAAGATATGCTCGCAGACTTGCAGATCTTGAATCAACTTCAAATAATTACGCAGTAATTAATAGAGCTGCATCATTTCCTGTTGCTAAAAATGATAAAGTCAAGCAGTCCATTCAGAAGTTTCTTAATGCGTTATCACTGGGTAAACGTGAGATCATATCAGATGATGCAATAATCGAAGGTTTTAAAAATGAGCCATTCCCTAAAAACAGCTCTGTTGATGATATCATCAAGTGGGAAGATGCAAGAGATAAAGTATTTGAGCAGTTTTATCGTGATTTAGGTGTAAAATTTAGAAACAACAAACGAGCACAAATGACGGATGAAGAGGTAGAGGCTGACGATCAGGTGTTATTAATAGCACTTGACGATTTGCAGAAAGCAAGAGAAAAATCTTATCCTGACTGGTTGAATAAGTTTGGATTAGATGTATCTGTTGAGCTTAATCCAAAGTTTGATATCAATGTTTTTAGAGGAGGTGCTGTCAATGAATGATATGGTTAATCTGTTAGTAAACAATGGGATTGCAGTTGTGGTTGTGGGATATTTCCTGGTGCGTGATTGGAAATATAACGCTGATATGGTTGTTATCTTACATGAGATTAAACAGCTGCTTGAATTAATGAAGAAGGAGGATGATTGATATGAAGCCATCAAAAAATTGTATCAAATTAATCAAAGAGTTTGAGGGTTGTAGTCTTAAAGCTTATCGTGACCCGGTAGGAATCATAACTATCGGCTGGGGGACAACCAATGCCGATAGAGACATAACAGGTGTACTGTTAAACTCTAACACTACCATCACACAAAAGATAGCCGATAATTGGCTTGAAAAGACAGTCGCTAAAAAGTATGCAAAAAAGGTTGACAAGTATCAAACCAAGTATAAGTTTAATCAAAATCAGTATGACGCACTGGTAAGCTTCGCCTATAATATAGGAAGCATTGACCAGTTAACACAGAACGGAACTAGAACCAAGAAAGAAATTGGTGAGAAAATTCTTCTCTATAATAAAGCAGGAGGAAAAACTCTTGCAGGTTTGGTTAGAAGAAGAACTGCAGAACAGAAGCTTTATAAGAAGGCGGTGAAAAAATGATTAAACTTAATTATATAGAAGAATACATGGAAGATGGGGTTATGCCAACTGACCCAATATTAATAGCTGCTTATTCTTACTTAAGTGATTCACTGTTAGTTGATTCTATTAATGATGGGTTATTTACCCTACATGGTGAACGAGAGTTAATAATCCCTGAAAAAGTATTCCATCAGCAGTCATTGTCTTTTGATGACTGGTTAGAGAACAAAGTCACACCTTATGTCAATAAGCAGCTGTCGGCATTTTTCAAATTGAAATCGCCTGAGTATCAAAAAATTTATGACGCTTTAACTGCTGAGTATAATCCTTTATATAATGTAGATGGTACGGAACAAAGAAGCTACACAAAGGATAATACCGGAACACAGGGCAACGACACAACCAAAACCGGTAACATTCAGGATAATCTTAATTATGTAGGAACTGAAACTAACACTAACACTGAAACCGGAAATATCATTGATAATAACGTTAAAAACGGTACAATGATAGAATCCACAAACTATGAAGGTGCTGAGCTTTCAAAAAATACAAAAAGCGGTAGTGAAAGTTTAAGTAAGCAGGGTGGAGATATCAACAGCACAACAACCTTTGATACTCAGACACCTCAGGAAACAACAAGGATTATTAAAGCACCTTCCACTCAGGACACGACTACTTTTAACAATGTGACCGATTCAGAATATAAAGTTTATGGTGTAAACGAAAATGGTCAAGCTGACCCAACTCTGACAAGGCAAGACGCAAAAACTACTTCCTTCCAAAATTATTCTGACCAGAACACACGTTCATTTGGTCAGGATGGTCATATAAATAATGAGGTAAAAACATTTAACGGTCGGTCAGATAACAAGACAACGACATTTAATAATGTAAAGGATTCCTCCACTAGAACTGATTTATTGAAAGAACAGTATACAGAAACTTTAAGGAGGTTTGGTAACATTGGTGTAACCAAGTCAACTGACTTGATAGAATCGGAAGTGTTACTTAGACAAAAATATAATATGTCACAAATCATATGTAAAGACATTGCTAATTTTATAACATATGGTTGCTAATTAAAAGCCCCTGTTGAACAGGGGCTAATTTTATCTTATTCCTTTTTCCATCTGATTGTAACATTGAAGAAATTGTGTACCAGTTAAATTATCAGCGTATGCGATTTTCCCTTGCTTAAGCAATGCAAATGCTCTTGTTTCGTTAGCAGTTAGAGGAATAAAACCTATAGTACACAGATCTGATTCAATGTCAGAATCCGATATGATTCTAGTACCGTTTTGAATAGTAGTTGTTTTTGGCGAGACATACCATACATGACTATTATTCCGTTCAAGTAATTCCATCAAGAACAGCTTGTCATAAAATTTAAAAACCATTTTATAAAGACAATTATAATCCTTATAATTACCTTCAAGCATTCTTTTCTTATCTCTATCCCATGAACCATTTTTTATCATTTTACCACGTTCACCAAAGAACATTTTATGCGATTTTACATTGTTGCTATCCTCAGTGAGTGGTGCTGTCACCCATAACGTACACGTTGTACCATCATTAATATAGGTATCAACAGTACCGATTGGTTGTTTGTTAACGTCTCTAAACTCAAAATACCTAAAGTATGGGTTAATATCTGAGATTGTATTTGCCACTAAAAAGACAACACCATCATCAAGACGTAATATAGTAGAAACTAATGAGAAAAGTTTCTGTACTTCATTTGGAAGATATGAACGAGTGGTCACAAATTCCTCAAATATAATGTATTTTGCATCAGGGAAGTTTAGAGATTTATAGTTTTCATCCTTATTTAAGCAAACAATATATCCGACCGCTTCAATGTATTTTGTCTTTAAGTCACCATTGACAAGTGTGTGTTCACACAGCCACAACTCACCATTCTTACTTGATATAAACGCATCAGGATTGTTAGTCATTTTTCTAACATCAAAACCGGGTACATTCTTAAAGTAGCGTTCTACCTTCCAGTTCTTAATATCATCATCATATCTACGCATGTACACAAACTTTTCTTTCTTCTTCTGATACTGCTCAAAGCAGAAAGACTTTACACCTGAGCTTTTACCGTTTGATCTCATACCAAGGATGGTAGCATATTGTGGTTTGTACTTCTTAATGTGTGATCGCACTTTCTGAGCTGTTATAAAATCATTCACTACCATAATGCTTTTTTCACCTTCCTTTCTATTCTGTGACATACAGCTACTAAATTTTCACCATGTTTATCGGTGAATTTTTCACACAACTTTTCCTCTCTTACCATAGCTGTAAGGAATATACGCTTTTCTAAATCTGTAAGTGGTTCAATATTACTCATTACTCTTTATCATCCTTTCTTCTCGTTGCAAAAGTAATATCCGCTATACATTCAAAACCTTCTCTTGTACTTATTGTTAAAGTGGCATTATCTGTATCTTCTTCCAAACATGACTTCATTAATTCTAATAATAGAATAGTTAATATTTTCAATTCGCTACCTTTCATTCATCTTCCTCCTTAATCCAATCAATCAACCCATAAAGCATCATTACAGTTGAAAAAATTAATAAGAACCATTCAAACATTGTTTACACCTCACTTTCTTTTAACATGCTGCAGCTGATCTCTAATTTCTGAAAAATCAGAAATTGACATAATGCGCTCTTGACATTTATCAATCAACCATTCAAAATCAAAATTCATTGTTAAGTCATACCTTGTCGGTTGAATAACAACTCCATAACCCCATTCATCTGTGTACTCGTTCCCTTCATTATCAGTAAATGTGTATGGTTCTTCATCCTTATAGTAGAACTTTGTGTTACGCTTTGCATCATCATAGTCAAATATCAAGTTCTTGTTAAAATTATTGATATTATTCTTGAGTGCTTTTACACCTTCCTTCTTATTGACACCTGATATTGTTATGTGCAATTTTCCATCTGATCTATCTCTGTAAGCATAGCGTTTAGCCCCTAGTGTTTTAAACTCTGAATAATTACCATCTTCAAAATCATAGAATCCTAGAGGATGAACCACTCCGTTTTTATCTTCCGGAAAAAACTTGTGATAGTCAATTCCATAATGACAACATACACGCATTATTTTTAGTTTGCATTTGTTGTTATAATCCTCAAAGTACTTTCGATAAACTTCAAAGTTTTTCATCTTTAAAGAATCAGTATCATAATAAACCACGTCTTTATCAAGATCATATGGATAAGGAACTAGCTTACTATCACGATAATTACATTCAATTATTCGCTCAAATAAGTTTCTTCTTGCATAAGCTGTCACATAGCACCCATGGGAATATACAAATAAGTTTCTTGCAGTATGCTTTCGTTGTTCATCAAGCTTCTCTCTTATGAAATCATCTGTATACTCTGCAGTGTGCCAATCATCAGTGAATATAATTGATGATTTTATAAAGTCAGTTACGCAAGCACCATAGATGCAGTTACATACAACCTTCTTATTGTTATATATCTCTTCCATTCCTTCTATATGCTTTAACCTGGTTTTGTCAACATAAGCATTTAATATGTATTCAATCAAGTATTTTGGAAGATAATCTTTCTTAGCAACCCATACCTCATTGATTATTTCTTCACCTATATGATAGCACTTCTTTATCATATCATAGTCAACATCTGTTATTGTCATTGTCAGCTCGTCCGCTTTAAAGATTCTACCATTATCAAGTCCGACATTCTTTGTGTTTCTGCACTTTGAATAAGATATTAATATGTTTTGCTTGATTGATGTTATGTCTTTGAAAGTTACATTATATATTAAGCAGTACTCACCATTCAAATAATTATTAATATTTTTCACTCTGATTTTCCTAAACCTTTCTATCGGAAACTTTTCCGTACACATTACAAATGGATATGATGAAGAAATATCAATTGATAAAAGATCTCTTACTAATTGATTGACGTACATTCTATTAGCATGAGTTATACCGCCCATAAAGCAATCCTTTAACATCTTGTACTCTTTAAGTGTCGGAACTAATCGACGAACATTATCAAAGTGATACTCAGGAACTATCTTCTTTAACTCATGCCTGACAATACCTGTTTGAGTGAGTGGAATTGTTGCTACATGTCCATAACGTTTTCTAAAGTACTTGATAATTTCATAAACGCAAATGCAGTCCATCTCGCAGTAATATAGTTCACTTCCGGTCATGTGTCTTGCAGATAATGGACTTCTTGCGACGTTATAATTAAGATCTCCTGTTGCTTTTTTAACATTAGTGTATTGTTTAGCGGCTGCATCAAGACCAAGACCAGTTAACTTATACGAACATCTAAACTCAATGTTAAGTTCCTTAATAACAAAACGGATAGGTTGATGAGTTTGCAATGCTACCATGTCTGTGATTGTATAACGTTGCAAAATTCTATGTAGAAAACCTGTTTCAAATGCAAGGTTTTGTACATATATAATCTTGCGTACATCTTTATTAGATATCTTCTTTAATATCTTAATAAAATCTTTAAACTCATAAAAGTGATATACTTTATCATTGACTGAAAACTGACAGTGATATACACAACTTCTGTGATCAATGCCTGAGTAATTTTTAATTGACTTATCAAATAATTTCCACTCACCATTAATTTTGAATAAAGAAGTAGTTTCAATGTCGAATGTATAAATATCATCCGAAAAAGTACCTCTTTTATTTTTGTAGACTTGCATATATTCAACATCTTTAAATTCATCTATACTATAAAGCACTTAATCACCTACTTACTTATTCATAACTCTTGCGATAACCTCATCAACTAACTCATCATCAGAATAGTTTTCGTATAATGTTGGATCAGGTGCATCATCCAGTAAAATATCATCAATACTAACCTCTCTTGATTTACCCTTAGACATTAAGTCATCATTAATGGAATCTCTGACCATTTCAAGTAAAGCATTACGATAGCGATTAAATGATTGACCGGTAGCGTCTGAGTGATTGACTAAAGCTCTGATTTGGTCAGAATCAAGGTAACGTTTAATGGCTCTATCACCTAAAACCCTGTCAAGCTTACGAGAGGATTCGTTCATTTCCTTAAGAGTTGAAGCAGGATATACTTCAAGCCTGTTAGTCTCTTCTGAATAATAAGAAAACTTTCTCTCATACTCTTTTTTAATACCGGCAGGAGATGTTTCTTCATCTTTCATAAATGACCTTAATATGTTTCTCATTTCCTTACGTTGTTGTACATTCATTTTCTTTGTGATCGAAAAACCTGACTTACTTGATTTTGTGAGATGATTCTCTGTGTAAAAATTGTCAACCATAGTCTTATAGTATTCTACTGCATCACTTGTGATATCATTTGCTTCAATGATTGCTAATCTTCTTCTTGCTCTAATTGCTAGTTGCTTGTCTGTCAATTTATCTCACCTTCTTCCAAAATAAGGGGCTTAAAGCCCCTTATATTAAATATTCTGCAATACTCTGATTGTGGTTTCGAGTTCTTTGATGTGATTTTCCAACCTGAGAATCTCCTTGTCCTTATTAATACGCATATTATTTTTATTATCTATTACATTATTTAACTCTGTAATTCTCTCCTCTAACATTTCATTTTCAGCTTTTGATGCTTCCAATAATAATTTTAATTCATATTTCTTCACTTCTTTTTCCTCCTTTTGAGTTGATCTAATAAGTTATGATAAAGTTCGCTATCAATATATGATAGATACTCAGTTATCCATCTATAAACTGTTGATGATGATAAATCTAATTCATCAGCTGCTTGACGTACTGACCAGTTATTCTCGTAGATTATCTTGCAAGCTTTGTAAATCGTTTTATCCTTATAGCTTAAATTAAGATACTCATGATATTCCATCACTTCTCCTTTTTCTCACAAAACTCAATTCTTGCAACATTTACATCAGTAGTATAAACGGTATCACCATCTTTGTTTTCAAAGCTTCCTGTCTGAATAGAACCTGTGAGAGCTGCTTTCATTCCTTTAAAGAAATATTCTTCGATAAACTCAGCTGTTTTACCAAATGCAACACATGATATAAAATCAGCACCATCACCTATTCTGTCAACTGCCAATGTAAACCGGGCTATAACTAACTTCTCTTTCTTCCTGTCTCTCTTAACCTCTGTCTCTGATATCTTTGGGTCTTTTGTGAATCTCCCTACTAAACATACATTATTCATCTTTTTTTCCTCCTTGATCTTTGTTGTCGTCTTTGGTATCATCTTTGGAATCATCTTTGTTGTCGTCTTTGGTATCATCTTTGTTGTCGTCTTTGTTGTCAATGGTAGCTAACTTTTCATCAATCTTCTTGATTGCTGCATCAATCTTGTTGTCAATCTTTAATGCTAAGGTTTCTACTATTTTATTTACATTATCAGACTTATCATCTTTTGGTGGTTGTCCATCATTGATGATATCATCAATATAGCGATCACTTATCATTCATACTACCTCCTATTATTATTTGTAAATCATTGATAATTTCAAGAGCCGGTATCAGGTCCGGGTTGTCAAACTCAGTTAGTATAGTTGATAACTCATTGATTTTTTCAATGATTTTTTCTGACTTGTTGTGAATGTCAATGTTATCATCAACTATCTCGTCAATAACATCTTGTGCTTCTGTATCAGAACTTGAATGAATGGATTTGTATTCCTTAATGGCTGCTTTGATTTGAGTTGAAGTTGCTTCTCTAATCAATCCTTCCCCTCTCTCATTAAACCATTTAACAAAATCATCCATATTGTGAATTACCTGGTGCAGATACAACAATGATGTAAAGTCACCGGGGAGATCATTATTATTTAGCATGATTACTTCGCCTACATGAATGTAGTTATATATTGATGATCTTGTCATGTCTAACTCATTTTTACAGTAGCAAATCAATTCACCTCTGTTTTGCTCAAACAACTCTCTTGCATAATATGCAAAATCTAACTTATTTTGTACTATTAATAAGTAATGATGATTGAGCTTGTCCAGGTCCTTCTTATCAAGGTTATTATACTTCATTTTCTACAATCCTTTCTATAGTTATTTTATTGGGTTCACTTGCTAAGATTGTACAGATCATCTTTGATGCATTTTCGATATTATCGAAAATATACCGGTTGTACTGCCACTTGTCGTCATACTTAATACCTACCTTTAATTGCATGAAATCATCTCCTTTCTATATTGATAATATCATTATAGCACGATTTTATATTTTGTCAATATATTTT
>JAEIGA010012049.1_pt1 | contig 13121 bp, 18 predicted proteins | sample 9270691 | NCBI WGS metagenome assembly JAEIGA01 (sample SAMN17057246, study PRJNA624740) | gut metagenome | biome: biome; isolation source: fecal sample | host: Bos grunniens | place: China: Xizang | collected 2019 | reverse complement strand
GAATATCAGTGATCCGTTATCGTGATCGTGGTATCGATCTGGATACAGCCTCTCCAATATGTCCAGCTTTCGTCGGAATAGTACGGGAGTTCGACCTGAATATTCGGTTCGTCGTGACCGCCGTCACCGGCGTTGTTCGGGGTCAGGTTGTACAGCTTTCCAGTGTTCACTTTGCTGCGGTCACCGTCCCGGAGCATGAATACGGGAACATATCTTGCATCGTCGCTGGATCCCGGATGATACATTCCCGGAACCGTACAAAAACCGGAAGTAGGATCATTCCCGCCGTTGAAGCTGGTATACAGCGTGATCACGGACTTGTCACGCCTGACCAGCGTGTCAGGGTCGATCGTGATCAGGCTGTCAATTCTGAAGTTATAGGAGTTATAACCGGGGAACCGGGATCCGGACGTATATTCCGTCACGGTCCTCCGGGGCGCCGGCGTATATCCGGGACCTTCACCAAACATTGCGTTCATCAGCCGGGAAGCGATTGCATACGCACCAGTACCGTTATAGTGGTTCTGGTTTACAAACAGTCCGGTCTGAAGGCTCAGATCAGCCAGAGAAACGAAGATCGATTTGTAACCGCTTCCGATCACGGTAGTATTACGCTGCATCGCTTCATTGTAATACAGCATACGTCCGTTGGGAAGCTGCATTCCGCAGTCCATCAGTGAGACGATAAGCGCCTTCGGAAATTTTGTATGGATCGCCTGTACCGTTGATTTTACTGCTGCACCAAACGCGCCGGCATCATATGCTCCATAATGGAAATCGTTGATTCCGCCCATCAGGAAGACAAGTCCGACTTCGTTTGCTGGGAAGTCATTCGCGCCGGGGATCTGGTTGCTTATCGCCGGATATCCCGCAATGTCATTCTGGATCGTCGCACCGTTCACGCCGTACGATTTATAACCCTTAACGCCGATCCACTGACAGAACACGCGGAACCAGTTGCCGTATCCGGAGGGTTCATTTTCCAGCGTGTTAGAGTCTCCGAAACAGAGCGCATAAGTATCTGTGAAACGCTGCGCGGGAAACCGTACGAAATCCGGCAGCCCGCTTCCGTCCTCGAGTGCGTCGGTTCGCGCGTCCAGGGCGGTCAGCTGTGCAGCAAGCGCGTTGTAACCGCTCGCGTCGAACGCTGCCAGCCAGTAATTTGTATCGCCGATCGGAGTTCCTGCGGGGACTCGCTGCAGCGAGATATATGCAGTGCTTCCGTCGACAACGATCGTATTCGGGTTATAGCTTTTCGTAATATCCCAGGTGATCGGGTCGGCGTACTTCAGTTTATTGGACTTCACGAAATCCTCGAACGCGGTTCCCAGCTGTTTCATCTGGTTCAGGAGCCAGTCAAGGTTCAATTCGTGAAAATTGGTATACGGAAATTGATCAAAAAATCCCATATCTTAACCTCCTTTACGGACTCGGTACGCGATCGATTACATTGTCGCGTCCCATATAATAGATTAGATTCTGCAGCGTACCGGTTCCGCCTGAGTTTGTGCTAATGGTCGCTACATTAAAGATAATGTCGTCAGTTACAGTACTCACCGCTGCGCCGGTGATCCGTCCGGACATACCGCCGACGCGATAGGGCGCTGCCGTTTCACTTTCTTTCACAAGGTACACACCTTCAATTGGCATTCCATGCTCCACGCTGTCGCGGATCGCGCTGTAAGACTGGTTGCAGGTACACCGCGTATCGTTCGGAATTTTCACGATTTCGATATATAAGTGTGTCGGTTTCAGCGGAGGAAACATAGTCGCACCTCCTTAAGCTGTAGTGCTGATCGTTCCGTCTGATGCCATATACAGAGTAGAAGCCGACCCCGATGCAACGCCGGTTGACGCATTGAAGGTAATAGCATAGTACCGGATTCCGATTTTCTGGTTAAAGGTCTGCAGCGCAACGCCGATGATAGGGGACACACCCGCGCCGGTCCTCCCGGTTCCGGTCGTCTTTTCGATATAGCATCCGGAGATAGGGGATCCGCTGGAAACAGCTTCTTTCAGGGCTTTGTAGCTGTAGTTGCAGTCATATCCGCTGGCGGTCCTGGTCACTATAAGTTCGATTACCGGGTTAAAAATAGGCTTCATAATAACCTCCTTTATGTAAATGCAGTCTGATTTAATCTTATCGTATGGTTGGTAACGGCGCCGGAACTTAGATCGATCGTACGGTAGTATAATGTCGCGCTGTTTGCATTCGGGTAGCTTGCTGCAAAGCGTCCGTAAAATCGAAGATCATTTCCAACTACGGCCATTAAATAATATGCCTGGGATCCGTCAAAATATACAACAGCCTTTCCCGCGTTATATCCGTCTATGACGGTCTGCGCCATTGCGGACCATTGCGGAATGACGCCGTTTACGGCGGGCGGGATACTGATGCTCCAGTATGTTTTTAAATTTGTCGCCCAGGGTTTCGGGTTTGGTAACGGCATCTTGTCCTCCTTAGTATACGCGTATGCAGAAACGATATTTGAAGTCACTTATAATATACTGATAAATATCGAAGTCCGCAATTTCACGTTCCTGTTTGATCATTTCCTGCGTGGTAGTCACTCCGATGTTTCCGTGCTCTTCACGGGTCCGGGTGATCGTTTCATCCTCGCTGCCTTTGCTGGTCCCGGATCCGTTCGCGTTGCTGGTTCCGTGATCCTTTTCCGCCGGCTGTGCGGATCCTGAGTTATAACCATACGTCGAGTGCGTGTTGTCGCTCGTGCTGTCTGCTTTCGAAGTCGTGCTTCCGGAGGTGTCCAGGTCGCGGATCTCCGTTTCTTTTACGATGCCGTCTTTATTCCAGATCGGGTTATAGTCGAACTTCGTGGTATTTAACAGTTTTGTCCACGCGTAAAGCCTTCTTGCGCTCCAAGCGCCGATCAGGTCTTTAAGGACGTCGGGGTCCGTATACAGGCTTTCCAACTCGGCTACTTCCGCCAGCAGTTCAGGCTCCAGGATATCACGGTCGACGCCGGCGGGGAGTTTGAATTTATTGAAGATGTCGGGTCTAATATTATAAAGACCCAGTACCGAAAGTGTCGCTTTCCGCATTTTCGTACACCTCACTTTCAAAAGCATATCGTGCTTTCAAATTCAGACCGAACATATTATTTACTTTTTCCAGATCTTCATTGATCGTCTTTATCCACAGACCGACGCGCGACGCCGTTTCCGCGTTGTTTGCGTTCACTTCATCGGTGATCAGTCTCTCCCGCTTGTCTGTATTGGCGTTCGGAATGCCAATAATTGTATCAAACTCCTGTTCGATCTGTCGAAGCGTCTGCAGCAGGTCCGGAGCAATATAGTTTTTGGCGAGATCCTGTGCAAAGTATAACCAGCTTGGCGAACCGTCATCCGCCATAAGATCCTTATCGATCACGGTTGCCGGCTCGCCGGAAGCCACGTTGTCAAAAAGTTTCTTAAAACTTTCTGCGGATGATTTGTTCTTTGCTGCAAAGACATATGAAAGTTTACTGTTAAGAATGTTAACGCCCATAGTTTCGGCGGTGACTGCCAGAAGATCCGCGTAATAACTGATAAGGTCATAGATACCGCCGTAATCCGGAGCCAGTTTGACGATCTCGCATTCATCGCCGATCGCAAGACGGTAAGACCTCTTAAATACAGGGTTCGCAATCAGCGCCGTTGTAGGCTGCCTGTAGACGTTGAAACCTGCCAGAGTGCACCATTGCGGGATTACGCCGTAACGGTTCACTTCGATTACAGCCAGATGTCCCCAGAGAAAAAGGCCATACATAAGATAGTTGTTCTCCCAGTGATCCGGCTGTCCGTCAATAATGATCGTGGAAATTGCCTTCTGAGTCAGATAGCGACGGAACATACGCGAAAGTCCGGTGTTCCTCGCGTGCATAGTAGACGGATTTACCGCTGCATTCGCTGCGTTGATATATTCATATTCAAAAGGAATATTCACGCCCTCACCTCCTATTCAATGTAAAATCCGCTGTTTAAGTGTGCGGTTATCTGGGAAAGTTCTTCCAGGCATGCATTCGCGGAAATATGTGCATTTACGCACTGGCAATAACCGCTGGCGCTGGAAAGCAAGATCGGTTTCATGGTCGGAATTCCCATGGTATTCTGCATGGTACCGGGCGTAATTACTGTATCATGACTTACCGTAAAACAAATGATATTTCTGTTTAATCCGGAACCTGCACCGCCTCCGATGCCTCCGACGCTGGAAGGGTGTGACGTCAAAGCCGTATCAAGCGCGTTATAGGCCGTTGTAGCAATGCCGGCCACTACTCCGCCGATATTTCCCGTAATGCCCGCTGAAACGGTCTGGGTGACGCCCTGCATTACAGACTGCATGACCTGCCCTGCGCTAGCCTGCTGGTTAACGCCCAGCGGATAATTGATCGCGCAGCTTCCGCCATAAGTTCCAATGACCTGTGATCCCGCTAACACCCTGTAAGCAATTGTAGCGTCTGTAAGCGTATATGAATATTCTATGGTAAGCGTACTTTCACTCACTACACTGTCAGCGGATATTGAAACCATGCCGACCAGCGGAATATATAAATACACCTGCTCACAGACTCCGCGCCTCCAGTCGGAATGCTGCCACGGAATAGAAACGGACACGCTGCCAGTGATCGGAGTTCCTTTGACACCGATGCCGGTAACATTGGTATCAAAGTTTCCCAGCCATATGTGCGTGTCAGGAGATCCCGGAACAACCAGAGGCGTATAAATGCAGCTGCGAAGGCAGCTTGGCGCGGTTGCATATGCTTTTCCCAGAATGTCATTTTGTGTAGTAACCTGAGACATAGCATATAAAGCTTCCTCAGCTGAAATCGGAGCGCTTCCACCGAAATATGAATTAACCTGGTTTATTGCAGTAGTGCGGAATTCATCCTGCCCTTCACCGGAGATCGCGTCCAGCAGGGTTTTCAGGGACGCGTCGCCCAGCGCTACAAGTCCGGTAGTTTCCTTTCCGATATAGGAAAGTATATACAGACCGCCGTTTGAAAACAGGCCGGAAAGCGACGTCGACGCAATTGAAGTTGTGGCATTTTTAAGAAGCGGGATCCGGGTATCGGCGAGCCATGCCCCGCCGGAAACAGATGAATAAGCGACATATTGCGTACTTCCCAGGATCTGGGAACGATACGTTGCTAAAACGTCAACGGAACAATGTGCAGCCCATAAAGGATGTTCGTTCGTCCAGTCGGAAACAAAGAAAAATTTGTTCCACGGCTTTACCCAGCAGTAGTTATAATCCGGCCAGGCATTTGGGTCGAACTGGTTCTGGTTGTTCCGCAATTCAAGACGGATCACCGGATTGTTTAGACTGCAATTATCCTTCAGCGTGCATTGAAAGACAGCCCCTCCGGTCACGTCCGGAAGGGCTGTTGAATTTTCACGCTTCGAGAATTTGAAAAAACGAACCTCGAAAGCCATGAGGGGACCTCCTTAGTCAAGCAGGAAGATGATCGCGTTTTCGGTAAAGTCGTTCCAGTAGCGCAGGTCGAAGGACCAGAAAATATTCGAGTATTCACCGCGCGGGTTGTAGATCGAACCCATCTTCTCATGGATCGTCGTGTAACCGGCTGCCTCTTCATCCATAAGGACCGCAAAGATATTGTCGGTCTTCGAAGCGCTGCCCGGCGTGGTCAGCGTGCCGTTCGAAGCCATATAGGTCGGCTTGACGTTGACCGCAGCAGGATCGTCGATCGCCTGCCAGAAGTTCACGGTTTCATCCGCAGCAAAGCGCAGGAAAGTGTCGTGGTACGTATCCGCAAGGACGCGGGCGTCGATCTGGTAACGGGCCGGCGCGTACATGAACACCTTCTGGCGCTCCATCGGCGTATGTCTCGCGATCTCCTTACCGGTCACGTTGATATGATACTTCGTGGTACGCTCCGTCAGCTTAGAAGACATTTCCGCAATTCTGCTGTAGACCCACTGCATGAACGGCGCGAAGTTCGCCGGCTGGTATACGGTCTGGCTGGTGAGGGTCAGGCCGGTCAGCGTGTTGTACTCCGTCAGCAGGTGGATCACGTTGCCGGCGTCGCCGGTGACCTTACCGCCGATCAGGTTTGCGATACAGGCGCGTGCCAGGGACTCTCGAGCCTGGGCGTGCTTGTCGGTAATATTGCCCATGATCATGGAAATGAAGCTGCCGAACTCATCCGGGCCTTTGAACGCGTTGTCCAGCTGGTCATCGAAAACGGTCAGTTCATCCGCGTAAGTGTCAGCGCCATAAAAATTAGTCTGCAGCACTTCCGGCTGGCGGATAACGAACGGATCCACGGTCGACCCGTCAACAAGGTTCCACTTTTCCGCCTGGATAAAAGGCCGGTCAACGGAATTCAGCTTGCGAACGTGGTTACCCCAGCGCACGGAGTCCACGCGCAGCCCCTGGAATTTCTCAAAGTAAGGACGGATAGAAAAGATCGTCTTGCTCAGAGTCTGCGAGATCGCCGCCATGATCGGGTCGGGGCCCGCCTTCAGGGTCGTCTGTGCGACAGTAATAAAGTCGCTGGTATTGGTCGCCGTCAGGGTTGCCTGCCCGGTCGCCTGGGCAGCGATAGAATTTAATACAGTTACGATCTGCTCGAAAGTAAGATCATTAGCAGCCATATCAGGTTACCTCCTTTTTGGTTTTCGGATTAATAATTGCCGTCAGCACGTCCGCCACACTTTCATCCTTTTCTCTTCCGAAATTATCCTGGCGAACAGCAGCTGCGGAAAATGTTGCGCGCAGATCTTCGATCTGCTGTCGTAAGGCTTCGATCGTCTGCAGAAGCTGCACGGGATCCTGCGCAGGCTCGGAAGCGGGTTCAGGATTATCGGGTTCCGGTACAGGTTCCTTTTCCGGCTCGGCGGGCGCCTCCTGCGGTTCCGGATCCGACATCATCCGCCGGACTTCGTCTACGGTAAATCCCGCATTGATCAATGCCAGTACGTTTTCATAATTCATAAATGCTCCTTTCCAATCTTAAAAATTATTTTTATGAGCCTTCCTGATAATATACGGAAGATCACGAACCATATAGTTTCGATCTACGTTGCCGGTAATGCCGGGAACTCTGCCGGTACTGGTATACTGCCATAGATCGTACGCCCGTGAAGGCTCTTTGCCGTAACGGGCTACCCACAGCGTGAAGCGAGTAAGAGCATCACCGTCAACACGATCACGAAAGCCGGAAAGATCCGACGCGTAAATGCCCACAAAATAACCCTTCTTTTCCAGCCAGTCGCAGAAGTGGATCGCTGCGCTCGTAGCTGCCTTTTTATCTTTCGGGTCGGACGTTTCCAGATCAAGATATATCGGCATTGAAAAGCGCTTTCCTTTGATAATCTCGTAAAATCGTTTTGCATCGGCTTCCGCGTCCTTTTTGGTGAGCATCTTAGGTCCGATAAAATAATATGCTCCAACGTCCAGCCCCGCGTCCACAGCAGCTTTATAATTAGCTTCGAAAAATTTGTCCTTATAGAACCCGGCGTCGGAACCGCCGGCCTTGATGATCACGAAGCTTACGCCGGAAGACGCGACTTTCCGAAAGTCGATCGGGCCTGCGTCGTTATTCCAGTGCGAAATATCTATACCTTCCTTAATCACGGCCAAGATTGTCGATCCTCCTTTCAATGGACTCAAGCAGCGTTTTCAGCGCTGTCAAAACAGTGTTGTTTTCATTGATGCAGTTTTTCAGCGTATCGATTTCTTCCTTATGGTTTTCACGCTCTTTATTCAAGTAGTAAAACAGCGCAATGCATGCTGCTATCGGAAAGCCCAAGGAAGAAATGATCGGCGTCAGCTGTGAAAGATCCATTTCAGGCCCTCCTATAATTAATAAATAGGGCCGGTCAGATCGTACCGGAGCAAGTACCGCGCCGGTCCTTCCGGGACCTGTCCTTCGGCGCACCGGCCCTACATGCTAGTTAACATATTATTTATAAAATGTCAATACAGCCTTCTAAATAGGATCTCGGATGCATAATCCGAAAAATCGATCTTGTTTTTCAGATACAGATCGTACAAAAGCGGGTACGCCCGCACGAACGCAAGCAGGTCTTTTTCGGAGTTCGTAAAAATATTTCGGAATACGCCGGATTTCTTACGCGTCCCGTAGTAACGGTGGTTGGACTTGTGGCGATAAACACAGAGTTTTCCAACCTGGGCGATCGGGATATATTCGTTCAAATTCCGCTTTACGGACTTATGCTGCCGGAAGTCGTTAAACTGGTTCGCAAGTGCCATTTCATTAAATTCGGATCCTTCCGCAAACTTATATAAAGCAGTCTTACGTTTCTTACCGGACATCGGCGACGCGTTCAGGAAAAAGATTGCCAGGCCTCTTTTATCGTCGATATACTCTTCTTTCTCCAGTGTCTCCATTTGTTCGCATATGTCTACTAGCTGCAGGTCATTATAGATCGCGTTATCCAGGTTGTTTGAATTGGACAGGGCAAGCAGCTGCATCGGCGGTTTTCCTTGTAATTCGCGGTTCCGGTTCAGTGTCTCATAGGCGTTTAAAAGTGCGTCGCCTTCTGCCTTCATGCTGCTTTTATGCCGTTCCGGTATAAATTCGTCATAAATAAGAAGTTCAACGTCAGACGCGTCAAAACCTCGCATATTGGCGATCGTAGACAGTGCGCACGTGTAACCGATCGGTTCATCTCCCGCGTCATCATCGATAAAAGCTGCGCTTCCTTTGCTGATCGGATGAGGCTGTATATTTCTGCCCAAGTCATCATTAAGAACTTTAAACGGCTGGAATTCCGGTTTGTTTATCATATCCGTCTCGCCCTGGGTCCGTCGCATCCACATGAACCGCCGGCCGGACTCCAGAACATATTTTAAAGCGCCATATGTTTTTCCGGTTCCTCTGCCTCCCGTAACAAATATAAAAGGCTGCCCGCAAGCAAGCAGCGCCGGTATAGAAATATAACCATTTTCGTCATAATTAATAAACATATCCGCTCCTTTCATGATCATTATAATAAATACGGGGCGTCGGTCAAACCGGCGCCCCTTCCACGGAGGAGAAACACAAGAGTAAAACAGGAAACTTACTTAGATTTAGACTCGGCAAACTCCTGATTATCGATGATAACCTCAGTCGTATAGACCGTGTTTCCGTCCTTGTCCTTATAGGACCCGGTACGGATGCTGCCTTCGACAACAACCTTAGTACCCTTATGCAGGTACTCGTTCGCGAAATCCGCGCCCTTTCCGAAAACAAGACAGGAAATGAAATCTGCCTCTTCTCGGTTGTACAGCCGATCGACCGCCAGCGTATAACGCGCATAGGAAGTTTTCTTTCCTTCCTTGTACTCCGGATCTTTGGTCAGTCGACCCATAAGAATAACTTTGTTCATTATTTGCTCCTTTCTGATCTGTAAGAGTACGATGACTCAAATCTGAACAATTAAAATATATCCTGGCTACGGCATACTGTCAATACCCGAAATAGTGATCCCCGTGCTGGAAAGCAAAAACGCCGTTCTGGCATGAATACATACTGAAATAGATCACTTCCGTATTGATCCGGTCACCGTTTAGCGCTAATGCAGCTGCGTCGTAACAACTCTGGTCCGCGAGCGAAAACGCACGGTTCAAAGATCCGTTCGCGACCGGCGAGAACTGGCCTTCCTGGAAGATCACGCCCGCGATCGTGTTAGGCCATTCCGGCGAACTAACCCGGTTAAGGACAACGTCAGCAACAAGCCGTTTACCGTCGAAGTCCTGATCACCGGCCTCCGCATAAATGAGTGCTGCAAGTAAAATGTACTCATCTTCCGAGTACCAGCGCGCGTTCTCGTAGTACGGCTCCGCATCGCGCCGGAAGGCCCGTTCCTCCGGATCCAGCGTGATAAGATCGGGTAGGTTTGGATAGGTTTGGATAGTTTCCGCGCGTGCCCGCATGCCGACAAACAGCATCGATACAGCCAACGCCATAAAGAATACAGTTCCAATAAAAATGATCTTAATTTCATGCTTCATTTTTTGACCTCCGTATCATTGACGGCCCTCCAGACATCCGCATGAACTTCCGGGTATATCTGAGCAACCATAAATTCAAACTTGCGCAGGTTCTCAATCAATACTGCCGAACACAGCGTATCAAGACTCAAATTGTACAGGCGTTCGCGGTTCTTATGATCGCGGGCCTTGTTCGCCATGCCCTTAAAGATCTCCGACGCCTCTCTGCAGGAATGTTCTAAATTATTCATTCATCATCCTCCATTACGTACAGCAACTCATTCACTTTGCAGATCATCGCCAGCGGGAAATTAAATCCGTCAAGTTCTTTCGGCATGATCTCGACGCGGTCCCCAACGATCGTAAGCGCGGTGACTTCTTTCATCAACTTCTTGTGGTCTCTCCTGTAATAAACTTTCATAAACGCTCCTTTCTGATCCTCTGATCATCTCAAGTATAACAGGCATATGTAACCAAACTGTATACAAATACTATATAATCGGAATATCCAGGAAATGGAATTCCAGGATCCTTCGATATTCCGCAGTAAGTCCCAGCGTATACGTAGAAGGCCCTAAATATAAATTGCTGGTGATCGGAACCGCCACGCCGTCACCACGTATAAAATAAGGAACTTCAGGCCGGTCATTATAAATCGCTTCCAGTCCTCCCGCTTCACGGAATGTAAACCCCTCCTTGAATGCATCCACACCGCCGGCCTTCTCCAATTCGTCACCGCCTAACTTTTTTGATACACCGGCAATCGTAATTCCCAGCTTCCCGCGATCGTCGCGGGCTACATATTTTTTGGCGCCCAGCGTTTTAAACTCCTGATAGCATCCTTCATATTCTGCCACGCCCATATAATGAATATTTCCCGCAGGATCATAGGCATACGCTCCCGACCTTTTCGACTGTTTAATGCAGCGGTCATTATATGAACTGAAATCGACGTCCCCGACATATTTAACCGAGTCCGTATCCGTATAAACAAAATTGGATCCGCAAAGATCTATCATCTGCTGAAGTTCCCAGCGCGCCCAGGCAGTGCACCATACGCCGTATGTATACGGCATAAACGCGCGCCGGTAATAATGCTGCAGGATATCCTCACCGCTAACACTCATATCCTCTATAAAATCATCATCCTCAAAGATCAATGAACGTTTACAAGGATCCTGCGCGCTCATTCCGTAAAGCGCATTTATAAGTTCTTTCGAGTGTCGGTAATCCTCTTCCCGGCCTTCCACACCCTTTAATGACGTTTTTCTTCTAAAATAATCTTTGATCAACTCGCGGAAGGATCCCGGAAGATACCCGTATCGAGCATGGAATAATACATTTACGTGCATCTCATCCCAGGTATACATATCACGTATAATCTTAAAATCTACATCGGTGATTACAGTCTGTATCCAGGACGCCGACAGGATCCGCCCGTTATCATTTACACGATCGTATGTATATTCACATTTAGAAAGAGACAGGTACGGGCAACCACACCCAAAACGATCTTTAAGACGTATATTAACAAACTCAACTTCCGCCAGGACCGCCCGTTCTCGTACATCGATCAAATTTAACATATCCTGGACAGTCGGATTATAAAACTCGAACAGTTTTGTCACCGGGTATTTATGATTGATCAATACTTCCGGATATGAGGACGCGCGATCCCGGGAATGCACATTTGTAAGTTTTACGTTTGCATAGAACCGGGAAGCGTGCGTATTGCCTCCTCGAAAAGCCCTTCTTAAATAGGTATACACCCGGAATTCCGGAAGCTGGTCACGGATGATCCGGCGCGGAACGTTCTGAAAAACCGCCCTGGCATCCCGCCGGCAATATCCGGTACTTGTCATCGGAATAGTATAAAAATTATCACCGCTGAACATCATACGTTTACGCATCGCCTGAACCAGTCCCGCGACGTCATGCACACAGTAAGCCAACTCGAAATCAGTAAGTTCCGTATCGAACCAGCGCTGTTTATCATAATCGAACCCTGAAAGCTTTTCGAACTCGACGCCCATTGCCCGCGTAAAGTTATCTAAAGACATATTGCATTGTAAATAGCTGCAGCGAAATTCGAACTGGTCGAACATGCTGCATTTTAATATTTTACGCGGGCTGATCGCGAAAACTTCTTCAGGCTTAAATTCATAAATGCCCCTGAGATATTGAAACTCAAAAGACAGATTATGAACGTATATAAGATACTTTTCATCCGGCATCATGGTTCCCCGCAGTTTATCCAAAAACTGCAGAAATTCATTCCAGGTACGGCCTGTCACAACTCCCACGCCTTCAATGGCAAACTGCCATATATACATGACGCTTTGGCGGATTTCCGGAATATTCGTCGTTTCAATATCGAAAGCGCAGATCGCGTTCTTAAAATTCCATTTGTTACGGCGCGATCTGGGGTTGCCAGGACCGCGCTTTTGTACTTTTATTTTAGATAACACTGTATAAGGACAGGTATGCAGTGTATAAAGCGCTCCTAAATTATACATTTACCGTTTTCCTCCGCCTGCATAACTGGTTCCGGATCCATACCGGCCTTCCTGCTTCGAAAGCCAGATCATAAACGATTGCTTGCTGATCTTCACCGCGTCACCCGCTGCGATCCGCTCCTGCTGTTGATTGAAATACTTTAAAAGGACTCCCGACCCAAAAAGTTTATCACGTTCTTTCCAGGAAAATTCATCCGCAAATTCAAGAAATTCAGATAAGTTCGTATTATCGATAAAATCGTATCCGGCGCCCTGGAAACTGTCTATGATCTCTTCTCTTCGAGTCCTGGCGCCTGTTTTCGTCGTATAACCTCCAGCAAGTTCGCGCGCGATCTCCGACAGAACTTCAGCACGTCGATCAATCGGAATATCTTTAACAGGGGTCAAAAGATCCGCGATACGCCGTGCCTGTGACGGCGTATAAAGACCGCCGGCGCGTTCAAAACGTTTACGCAAAATAGAACGGGCCTTGGAAAGTTCAGATGAAAGCGCTTTGTTAGAAAGACCTTCTAACCCGAACGGTGTATACATCTGAGATGAATAACGATGCTCAACTGCAGCAGCGCGTGCAGCATTCATTTCTCGAAATGTTGCCATTATCGCCTAACCTCCTCATCAATAGAATCCAGAACGCGCAAAATTGG
>JAEIGA010012048.1_pt1 | contig 13121 bp, 11 predicted proteins | sample 9270691 | NCBI WGS metagenome assembly JAEIGA01 (sample SAMN17057246, study PRJNA624740) | gut metagenome | biome: biome; isolation source: fecal sample | host: Bos grunniens | place: China: Xizang | collected 2019 | reverse complement strand
GGATACTTTCACCTGGTTTTAATCTAGCTAAAGCTCCATCTTGCCATAATACAGGTGCAACATCACTTGTTGCTGTACTTAATCTCTTATGTCTAATTTGTAATGCTTTATGACATAATTCTAATCTTTCATCTAATATTTTCCAGAATTTGTCTAAATCTTTCTTTGAAGATAAAGCAACATCAGGTAAGTTTATTGTAACAACACCTTGATTAAATCTACCATAGTATTTTCCTTTACCTTCTACATAGTTTTTAGCATTAGCTATATTTCCTAAAGTCATAGCTCTATCAGGAGTTAAGAAACTTCTACATCCCATACATGGATAACATTCTCCATCTCCTAATTCATTTTTCTTTAATTCTAACATAACTTTTTCTGATATATAATCAGGAACTAATCTTTTAGCTGTACATTCAGCAGCAAGTTTTGTTAAGTAGAAATATTTACTATCTTCATTCATTGTATCTTCTTCTAAAACATACAATAATTTAGGGAAAGCTGGTGTAATATATACGCCTTGTCTATTTTTAAATCCTAAAATTCTTTGTTTTAAGAATTCTTCTATAATCATAGCAAGCTCGTCTTTATATTCATCTGTTTCACCTAAGTACATAAATACACTTAAGAATGGAGCTTGACCATTTGTATTTGTCATAGAGTTTACTTGATAATTAAATGTTTGAACACCATCAGAAACTTCTTTTCTTGTATCTTCTTGAGCATATTTTTCACAAGTTTTCTCATCTAATCCTCTTGCTTTATATTTTTTATAATATTTTTCATAACTGCTTTTTACAAATGGAGCTAAATGTGTAAGTGATACTGTTGCTCCACCATAACTTGAAGATGTAACAGCTAATATAATTTGTGTTGCAATAGTTGCAGCTGTAATAAATCTATGTGGTTTTTCAATCATAACACCATTTATAACTGTTCCATTTTGAAGCATGTCATCTAAATTTATTAATTCACAATTGTGTAGGGCATTTTGAGCAAAATAATCTGCATCATGGAAGTGTAGTATTCCTTCGTCATGAGCTTTTACTATTTCTTCAGGAAGAAGAAATCTTCTTGTAATATCTGTACTTGTTATTCCTGCTAAATAATCTCTTTGAGTTGTAACAAGCATTGCATTTTTATTAGAATTTTCACTATTCCAATATTCACTTTCACCTTCAATTAATTCTTTAATTGTTTGATCTGTTGTGTTTGCTTTTCTAACTAAATCTCTAGTATAACGATAAGTAATATATTTTTTAGCTAATTGATATTTATCGAATTCCATTAACTTCTCTTCAATCATATCTTGAATATCTTCAACAAGAATTCTTTTTTTATTTAAATCCTCTATATATTGGATAATTTCTTGGATTTGTTCTTCTGTAACTTTTTCTTTTCCTCTAACTTCATTGTTAGCTTTTCCTATAGCGATTCTGATTTTAGCTGGATCATAATCTACTATATGACCGTCTCTCTTAACTATTTTCATGTTTCTTTCTCCCTCTCTTGTGAATTTTTTAATTAGTAAAAAACAAAATTTTCTTGTTTCATTACATAGATTATAAAAATAAGTTGAAGTTTTTTTAAAGGTGCAATTGCAACTTTTATCATTTTCTGTTAAAATATTTTCGAGGTGATTATATGAAAGCTCCATTTAGCAATATTTCTGAATTGCAAAAAACAAAATTATTTAAACTTTTAAGAATTCATGTTTACAATTTCAATAAAAATGAAGAAATTCTTTCAACTATAAAAAATGAAAATATAGTATGTGTTTTATTAGAAGGACATGCTCAAATAGTTAATATAGATTATAATGGAAATGAATTTTTAATAGAAGATTTAGAAAAAGATTCTGTTTTTGGAAGTGGTATTTCAGAAATAAATAGTAGTGAGTGTCAAATTAGAGCATTAGAAAATTGTAAAGTATTAGTTATTAACTATAATAGATTAACAAATATAGAATATACTTCTCATACATATTACAATATTTTTGTAAATAATCTTTTTGATATAATTCATACTAAATTAAATGAAAAAAATGAAAGAATTAGAATTTTAACTAAAAAAACTATAAGAGATAAATTACTTGAATATTTTGAATATGAATATAAAAAAACTAGATCAAAATTCATATATTTACCTAACAGTTTTAAAGACTTAGCAGATTACTTTGCAGTAAATCGTTCAGCTATGTTTAGAGAACTTAAAAGTTTAAAAGAAGAAAAATTTATTAAAATTGATGGTAAAAAAATCACTTTATTATATACTCCACAAGTTTAGATAAAAAACAACCAAATATGTAAATTTGGTTGTTTTTTATTAATCATCTTTTGTATGTTCATTAACCGGATTAACTATTTCACTAGTATTATCCCTATCTTCACTTTGTATATTTTCTTTTCTTCTTAACCATTCTCGTATTGGAATTCTAATTTTTTTATCAAAAGATGTTTTTTCTTTTGTCGTAGTAATAGCTCTCTTATATTTTGATAATGTTGAATTATCAAAGCCAAAATCTACAAAACCTAATAATTCTTGGGTTATAATCTTTTCTTCATCTTTTGAAATATTATCATTACAATAACCAATATCATGTACAATAGATTTTCTTAATAATCTCCAGCCATCTTTCTTTGTGCCATATTTATAATTTGCATTTATTTTTTTAAGCCAAAACATTTGTTGTAATCTATATTGCTCTTCATTAGATATTCTTCCTGTTTCAATATCATTTTTTATTCTTAAATTTAATAATTCTATACATTCTGCATAAAAATCATTCAAAATCTTTTGATTAACTATTTTTTTAGAAGGCGACATATAAGCATCTAATTTATACATATCAAATATCTTTTTAATATTTTCAATTTTAGCCATAATTTCTGGATTAATATTACCTTCTGAATTTGATAATAATGCATTTAAAAATTCTTGCTCATAACTTTTGCCTTTATCTTTTATTTTAGCAAAATGCGCTTCAGAAATTCCTAATGCAGAGGCAAGCATACTTCCAAGTGGTGCAATTGCTTCATAACCAGATTCACTCAAAATCATAGCATCCTCTTTTTTATAAAACTTACCTCCAGAAGCTAACCTTTCAAATATCGTGTTAGTCCATTCATAAAATCTTCCATGACCAAGAGCTGCATTTTGTAATTGTTCTCTAGTAATAATGCCTTCTCTAGAATTTTCATCTGTATTATGACCTAGTTCATGAAAAAGTGTTTTAGTAATAGGCCAAACAAATCTACCGCTTAGAGTCTAAAAACACTCTTGAATTTAATTTAATTTTATTTACAGCAGTGCCACCCATTTCATCTAAACTTTCTAAATCTTCAAAAACTATTTCATCTATTTCTAAATCTAATTTGTTTAATCTTTCATTAAATTCATCAATATCCCAACTATATATTATTTGACTTCTTATAAAAAATGGTATAACTAAATGCTTAACTCTACTGTCCCATTTAGGTTTTCTATCAATAACTTCTTGAACCCTATTCACAATATATTCTTCTGTTAATTGTGGTTTTTTATCCCTCTGAGCCTCCTCCAAAGTTTTTGATATTTCTATATTTCCTTGATATCTTGTATCATGCTTAGCAAATTCTATTCTTTCTTCTGAACAACTTGTAAATAACATAACATTATTTTTTAAAGATTGTAATTTATCAAATTTATCATTTGGAGAAAGAAAAGTTAATATCTCTTCTTTTTCTTTGGTCATTTCTATACAAGCTAATATTTTAGCTGCTTTTATTTGATATTCTTCTGTATTAAAAGGCGATAAAAAATTAGGGTCTTTAAATAATTCACTTGTATATACTTCATAATGAAAAATATTTAATCCATTCAATAAAGCTTCTCTATCATCCATCCCTGAAATTATCATATAATTTAACGCATCATTATATTTATCACAAGTAGCACACCAAGAGCTATCTTTAGCATATTCACTTTCTTTATCTCCTATACTCCCATAACAACTTTCTGCCATTTCATATAATCTATACAGTCTATCTGATATTGGCAAAGAAAGAGATGTTGCCATTCTTCCAGCATTTATATAGTCTTCTATATGATTAGAATATGTACTTCTAGAATAGAAGTTTAGAGCTTCTTCAAATTTCATAAATAATGGTAAAATAACCTCATCAGATTTACCAGATAAAATCAAATCTTTATTTATAGATAATACATTTGCTTTCTTCTCATAAGCTACAACTAATGCATCTCCAGAAACAAACTCAACATTTTTTATTCTAGAAACTAATATATCAATTTGAGAAATTATTTCTTCTAAAGATATTTCTTCATTTTTAAGTTTACCTAAAAAATATAACTTTAAAAATGGTTTTATTCGTTCATCAATATCTTTCTCTGCTAATATTAAATTAATATCATTTACAATTTCTTTCTTACTCATGTTTTTTCACTTTCATATAATTTTACTAATTTAGTATATCATTAAAACATTTTTAATTGGTAAATGTAATTTAATTGTAAAACAAATATTATATTCCCTCTTTTAATTTAATTTAAAAAATGATATTATAATAACAAATTAAATTACATAGGAGGTTTTATAAATGATAGACAGAGATGATAATCCAATATTCTTAAATGATTTTTTAGATTACTCACTTACAATATTAAATAAGTCACCTAATTCTGTTAAAGAATATAATTATGATATAGCCCATTTTCTTAAATTTATAAAACATAGATTTAGATTAGTAAAAATTGATATAAAGGAATTAAAAACAATAACTATAGATGATATGGATTTAGATATTATTAAAAAAATAACTATCGAGGATATCCATGCTTTTCTTGCATATTTAAAAAACACTTATAATAGCCAACCTACTACTCTTGCCAGAAAAGCTTCAAGTATCAGAATATTCTTTCATTATTTATGTAATAAATCAAAACGTATACCAATAAATCCAGCACAAGATTTAGAAAACCCAAAAATTGGTAGAAGATTGCCTAAATACTTAAGTTTAGAACAAAGTAGAAAGCTTTTAGAAACAGCCTCTACCCCTCCTCAAACTGAACATAATAATCACGACAATTCAGTTAGAAATTTTGCAATTATTACATTATTTTTAAATTGTGGTATGCGTTTATCAGAACTTGTAGGAATAAATTTAAAAGATATAGATTTTGATGATAACAAACTTAACGTTATAGGAAAAGGCAATAAAGAACGCACTATATACTTAAATAATGCGTGTATAAAAGCTATCAAGGAATATTTATCTATTAGACCTAAAGAAGGTGTTAAATTTGATTCTCGTGAAGCTCTGTTCTTAAGTGAACAAAAACGTAGAATTAGTAATAGAACTGTACAATATATAGTCAAAGAAGAACTTCGTTTGGCTGGTATTGATCAAAATAAATATTCTGTACATAAATTAAGACATACAGCCGCTACTCTTATGTATAAATATGGACAAGTAGATATTAGAGCTCTTCAAGAACTTTTAGGACATGAAAGTATTTCTACTACTGAAATTTATACTCATGTAGATAGTGAACAAATTAGAAATGCTGTTGAAAATAATCCACTTGCTAATGAATAATATAAAAGACCTCTATTTTTAGAGGTCTTTAGTTATATATATTATTATTTTTAATTTCTTTTAATCTTTGTTTGTGATGTAACTTCATTATTTTTTCATCTAAAATATATAAAAGTTTTGCATATACAGTTAATCTTTTAGAGTCAAAAAATGATAATTTCTTATCTGATTTATATTTAATCTTATGTTCATTTGTTGCCCAAAAATCCATAGCCATAGTTCTTAATTGTATCTCTACTTTTATAAGTATTTCTTTTTCTTCAAATTTAACTGGTACTTCTGCAATAATATGATATCCTGAATAACCACTTTTCTTTGGCTTTGTAATAAAGTCTTTTGTTTCTATTATTCTTAAATCTGGTATTATTTCTATCAAATCTATTATTGTAAAAATATCACTTTTAAGAGGACAAATAACTCTCACACCTGCAATATCGTCAATATTATCAATAAGATTTTTATAATTAAACTCATAATTTTTCTTTTTCATTTTATTGATTATGCTAGATGGAGTTTTTACTCTTGAAGTAACATTATTGATTACATCATAACCATAAAGTCTAAAAAGATTTTCTTTTAATTCAATTAATTCATTATATACACGATTTGCTGCTTCTCTATAAATACCCATTAAAATATTAAAATCTTTTTCTTTAACATCAATCGGTATTAAACCAGTAGCAGTCAATCTATTTTCATTTTCTATTAAAATATCTCTTATGATTACCTCCTTTCTACAAACTAATTGTATATATAAATTCTTAAAAATTCATTAAATTTCCAAAATGATTATATCACTAAATAAAAAATAAAAATAGATTAATTAAAATATTTTAATTAATCTATTTCTTTTATATATATAATTTGTGAAATTAATGTTAAGCTAATTTGCTTTTTTTATGACTTTAGTAAAGCTTTATAACAGCATGAATTGCTGATTCATCGTATGTTTTTACTACTACATAATGAGTATTATCTTCATATCCATAGAAAGCTTTTATTATTTCCCCTGCTTTTATTTCTTTCTTATACATAATTTCTAAATTCAAACATTTTACTTGTTCTTTAATATCAATTAATTGATTGGCAAAATTAATGTAATTTAAATTATGAACATGCTCATTTGAATCAATTAAATCATTTGTAATTTTTATCTCACAACTTTTTGTATAATTAGTAAGTTCAGTAATTTTAGGAAAATCAATATCACATACAGACTTATCTTCTTGTTTGTATGCTTCAGCAAGAAGTATCTCAGTCATTTTAACAAAATGTTTTTTCTCTAAATCTATTAATACCCATCTTGAAGTAACTATACCAACTAATTTTCCTTCTTTATTCATAATCTCAAAATCACGATATGCATATAATTTATCACTACCTTTTGACCAAGTTCTTATTTTAAGTTCTGTTCCATATAAAGGTCTTTCAAAAAACTTTACTTTCCAATTAAGCAAAACCCAACCCTTTTTAGTTTTAGGTGAATCTAATAAACCATATCCAGCTATATCTGAATGAAGTCCTGCTACATTTTCACAATAAGCAAGTAATGATCTATTAGTTAATCTATTTTCATATCCTACATCAGATAGTCCAACAAAAAAATCTCTTTCTACAAACATTATTTTCTCCTATCTTTTATTTTTACACTAACGAATTTTATCATATCATTTTTTAAAATTCAATAAACCTAACTTAATATTATTTCTATTTTATTTATAAATTATATTTTAATTGTTATCAAGTATACATAACTCTTTTTTCCTCATCAACATAAACTATAATATCTAAAAGATACTATATTTTAATGTTTGAAAGGAGGAAAAAAATTGAATTTAGAAAATAAAAATATAGGCTATGCTTTTACAGGCTCTTTTTGTACTTTTGAAAAAAGTATTGCTGAAATGAAAAAACTTGTGCTTCTTAAAGCTAATATCTTCCCTATTATGTCATATAACAGCTATAACTTAGATACAAAATTTGGAAAAGCTCAAGACTTTATTGAAAAAATTGAAAACATTACTGGAAATAAAATTATTCATACAATTCAAGAAGCAGAGCCAATTGGACCAAAAAGTATGTTTGATATATTAATAGTTGCCCCTTGCTCTCGGAAACACTATAGCAAAACTTGCAAATGATATTATTGATACTCCTGTTACTATGGCTGTAAAATCACATTTAAGAAATGAACGACCTGTTGTTATTGCTATTTCTACAAATAATGCTTTATCTGGAAGCGCCGAAAACATAGGAAAACTTTTAAATAGACGTCATTATTATTTTGTACCTATAAAACAAGATAACCCTATAACAAAACCTCGCTCTATGGTTTTTATACCAGAATTTATAAAGAAAACTTTAGAAATGGCACTTGATAAAGAACAAATTCAACCTATGCTTATGTATTAACAATTATATACTCTCTTTACTTTAAAACATTTTGCATATTCTTTTATTTCATGGTATAATATTTTCCAACGTGTCGTTATTGCTTTAGGATTAGATATTAGATGCCTATCAAAAGGAACTAATTTTCTAAACCATTCAATGGTGGCGCGACAACACAAGGAGGTGAACAACTTGCCTAATCCTTACAAAGGGATGAAGCCTCAGGATAAAGGATTTAGATACACTCCTAAAGACGTGTCTAGTACACCCTTCAATGCAGATGCGAAACCGTTTGATCCCAACGGCATCTATCCGAATCTGCTTGGACATTTGCATCCTGGCCCTGAAGGTAACCACATCCCCACTCTTGAACTGATCAAGGCAAAGTAAGATTAACATCCATCGTCGCCTCGCCCGCGCATCTAGCGCCCGGTAGAGAGAAAAATCGCAACCATTGAAAAACGCGGCTACTTCAAAAAAGTAGTCGCGTTTCATTATATTAATAAATATAAAAAAGAGAGTCTCATAAAATGAACCTTATTAATTCATCAGTACCCTCTTTTTTCATAATTTTAACTTTAATTTTGCTTATTTTCTGTATCAATATAACATTTATAAATTATCTTATCTTTTTCCTCTTCTGTTAGTTCTCTATTTAGTGCTCTTATTTGCATTTGCATAAGCTCAACAGCTCTTTCAAGTGCAATGTTTAGTTTCTTTGTTGAAAATAATTTTTGATTTAATCTAATTTCTTTATTTATCTTTTCCTCTCTAGAAGCAAAAACATATAAAGAAATACCTATTCCTAAAATAACGCCTAATATTAAATAATGATAATCGCTCATTATTACCTCTCTTTCTAGCTATAAAATATTTTAATAAATATAACATATATTATAAAGAAATACAACTATAAATTATTTAGTTATTTCTTCATATTTAGTTTTTGAATTCATAATAAAATTAATTATTCTGTCTAAATCTTCTTGAGTATATGAAGTTGTTCTATCATGTACATTAGCTTGAGTTATTCCTAAATGATCTAATATAAGCTCAAACCATATTTTCTTTCCTGTATTTTTCAAATCTTTTTCATGTATTATCATGCCTGTAGGTTTAGGTCCTTTAGAAGTTTGAATTTTTGGTAAATATGATTTTGCTTTTAATACATCAACTTTGTAACCATGACGACCAGGTCTAACAATTTCAGATTGATGCATTTTATATGTAGCTAAATCTAATATAAGTGTTGTAGTACCATAGCCTCTTCTAACAAAATCTCCGTCTTTATTAGCTTGCCAAACGTTTTCTATAAATGCTTTATTTAATTTTTCAGATTCAAATACTACATATCCATCAGCTAATATTCTAAATTTAAAATCACCATCTAATAGCTCAATAAATTTCCAAATTATATTAGTTGGATATACAAACTCTCTAGAAGAATATTTATGTCCTGGTGTTACAGTATCTGCCTTTTCTTCTTCAAGTTCTATTTGTTCTTCAGTAAGCATTTCATCATTAGGGTCTATAAGTGGAGCTTTACGTTTTGGTCTTAATTTACCATATATTTTAACTAAAATTTCTGTTTCAAAGAATTCTCTATGTGTTTTTTCTGTAATATTGTTTTTATAAAAAATACTATATAAAATACTTAATTTTTCTTCTTTAGTTGAATTAGGATCAGAAATAATTCTTTCCATTAATGAACTTAATTTGTTATAAGTTAAAACATATACTTGTTTTCTTACTTCCTCTTCTAATTCTTCGCCTTCTACAATTTCTGATAATTCACTTCTGATTTTTTCTATTTCTTCGACAGATACTATCTCTGATTTAAATTTTTCAATATCGTCTCTTTTAGCCATACCAGATTTTAATATTGGTATAAATAAACTATCATCAAATTGTTGTACTTGAGCCATAGATATGAAATTATCTGCATATAACATATTTGTTATATCTGCTATAGATTTCTCAAAATCGTCATCAGCATAACATAATTCTATAACTTCCATATAGATATCTTGTCTACGATGATATTCTTCTAATTGACTCATTTTTTGTTTTTTAAATAAAGTTATATAAACATCTTTTGCATAAATAAGCCATTGTAATTCTTCACGAAGTCTAATCTCTTCATCTGATTCTTTTATATCATCTTCATCAATACCTTCTAAAAGTGCTTTATCATAATTTGCTTTTGCTGCAGCTTCATATTCTAATTTCTTTTGATATATTTCAGAATACTTTGAAATTATCTCTGAATCAGATATACTAACATTTTCTAAATCAAAATTATCTATATCATTTAAAGTAATCTTTCCTTGTTTCATTAATAGCATTAAATCTACATTATTTAATATATTTCTGTTATATAATAATGGAATAAGTTCTACATATGAATCAAGATTTAATAATAAAATATCATTTTTTGTTATATTATTACTATTTAATAAAGCTTGTAATAAAGTTTCATTTTGTATAGCCATATTAATAAAAATTTCTCTTTGATGTTGTAATAATCTTGTTTTTGAAAAATCTTCAGCAGAAATATTCATTTCATTATTTTGAATATTCATACATACTGCTTCAAAATCAAATTCAATTGCAACTGATAAGCTAAAAATCTTTTCGTTAAATAAATAATTAATAATTGCTCTTTTTTCTGTTTTAAATATTTCTTCAATTTCTTCAGAATTACATTCTAAATTTTCAAATTTAACTTTTTCTAATATTCTATTTGCAAAAATATTTAAATTTTCTTTATTTAAAACAATTCCTTTTAAACTTTCTTTTATTGATGCATATTTGTAATTTATTTTTCTTTGTTCATCTATTTCAGAAGCAAAATCATTTCCTTGTCTTTTTTGCATTTCATCTTCATATATTTTTATTATTTGATCAAATTTTAAAGCAAGTAATAAATCATCCATTTCTTTTAATAAAATTCTTTTTGAAATGATTTCCTCTTCTGGTAACACTATTTCTTTTGTTATATATGCAACATCTGTTGTTACAGCAAAAGTTGGAAAATCTTGAATTGCGCTTTCAACAGCTTTACTTGTATTTAATTTATGATTACTTGTAAAATCATTTAATCCTAAATTAGAAAAATCTGGTTGATTAGCACCCATTGATAAAATATTTTGAGATGGTTTATTTTCTGGTTCTGGTTTTTTTCTTGAAAGAGTTTTTTGTGATAAAATTCTTCCTGTAGTTGCACTGACTAAATTAATTTCGAAACTACTAGTATCTCCTAAATCTGGTATTATAAATCTTTTTTCTTCTAAATCTAAAGGTGCACTTGGTATAGAAGCAGCACATTCCTGTCTTAAAGCTTCTAATAAATCTATATTATCAGTTGTAAATTCATTTAATTTATTTTTTTCTTTAAAATATTTATAAAATAAAATAAGTTTAAATCTATCTAAATTAAAGTTTCTAATATCTCCATATAAATATTGTACTAATAACTCTAATCTTTCTTCTCTATTTGTTGTGTTTTCAAAAATATTAGATATTGAAAAATAAACAGCTGGCATCATTCTAGTATCTTGAACACATCTAGCAAAATCCCCTGGAGTCATTGTCTCAAGCATTTCTATACCTTTTTCAGTATCAAAAAATGTATCACAGAAATATTGTTCGCTTTTACTTAATTTTCCATCATCTAAATATTTATGTATTGTTGATGATGAAAGCATACCCATTGTATATATAGGTTCATCTCTAGTTTCGGCTGTAACTGACGTAAATTTAGTACTAATTACGTCTCGTTTTGTAATATAACTTAAAGCATTTGGAATTCTATCTGTTTGTCTTGCATCATATATAGTTTCTAATATTAATCTATCTGTTTGTTCTGGAAAAGCTTCTGCAAAAGCTTTAAAAGCATCTTGTAACTCACCAATTAAAGTAGCAGTATATGTTTGTGAAGCTTTCATCATTACATCATGATATTTACTTAATAATTCATAAAATTCATTATATTCATTTTCATCTTCAAATAAATCACGAGTTATAGAAAGCTTTATATATCCCAAAAAACTTTCTTTTTTCGTGAAAACACTTAGAGTCATAAACATTTCATCTATTAATAACGGAGTCATTAAATTCTTTGCCATAAGTTTCTCCTTCAAAATCTTATTTTCCTAACATATCAATTTTACTATATCTACAAAAAAAATTCAATCAATTATATTACAATAAATAACAAATTTAAGCATTTCTTTTAAAACACAAAAAAGACATAGCTTTTTACTATGTCTTTATATAAATATTATTCTAATTCAAAAGCTCCTGTATATAATTGATAATATTGACCTTTTTGTTTTATTAAATCATCATGGTCTCCTCTTTCAATTATTTCTCCATGATCTAATACCATAATTGCTTTAGAATTTTGAACTGTTGATAATCTATGAGCAATTACAAAAACAGTTCTATCCTTCATTAATTTATCCATACCATCTTGCACTATTTTCTCTGTTCTTGTATCTATAGAAGAGGTAGCTTCATCTAATATCATAACAGGTGGGTCTGCTAAAGCAGCTCTTGCAATTGACAATAATTGTTTTTGTCCTTGTGAAAGTCTTCCTCCAGTTCCATCTATTAAAGTATCATACCCCTCTGGCAACTTTGATATAAAGTCATGAGCATTAGCTAATTTTGCAGCTTCTATAACTTGTTCATCAGTTGCTGTATCTAAACCATATTTTATATTATCTCTAATAGTACCAGTAAATAAATGTGTATCTTGTAATACTATCCCAAGAGATTTTCGTAAATCATCTTTTTTAATTTTCTTAATATTAATTCCATCATATCTAATTTTACCTTCAGATATATCATAAAATCTATTAATTAAATTTGTTATTGTGGTTTTACCAGCTCCTGTTGCTCCAACAAAAGCAATTTTTTGACCTGGTTTTGCATATAAAGAAATATTTTTAAGAACTTTCTTTTTATCACTATATCCAAAAGATACTTTTTCTAAAACAATATCACCTTTTAACTCTTCATATGTTAAACTTCCATCTTTATGTGGGTGTTTCCATGCCCACATTCCAGTATGTTCAGGCACCTCTATAAGTTTTCCATCTTCTTTTTTAATATTTACTAAAGTTACATATC